>Ga0247611_10000364_pt1 | contig 93676 bp, 80 predicted proteins | sample 177DNAGHGhighgp2_FD_192422 | JGI IMG/M metagenome (GOLD analysis project Ga0247611, IMG submission 192422) | Sheep rumen microbial communities from Palmerston North, Manawatu-Wanganui, New Zealand - 1770 DNA GHGhigh gp2 | ecosystem: Host-associated > Mammals > Digestive system > Stomach > Rumen...
AGAAAGGAAACAAACCTTGAGATAAAAACAAAGAGATGGGAGCAAAGAGAACTAGACTACTGGCTGCAATTCGGGATAGATAAGCAGTCTTTAAAGAAGTTCAATGTGTTTCCTCTACAACACTATTATATCAATGATATAAAGACCACAAATAACAAAGGATTAATGTTTGCAGAAATAGTAAACGACCATGTGAAGGTGTACAGACCAGATACGCCAGCAATGAAATGGAAATCCAATGTTACGAAAAGTGATGTCTTTGGGCTTGAGCAGCTAAAGGTAAAAGACAATGAGCCTATAGTTATAACTAAAGCCTTAAAGGATGTAATGGTACTAGACAAGCTGGGATACAACGCAATAGCACCCCAGTCAGAAACATCAGATCTTTCATGTACGGCAAAAGAAGTCATTAAAGGACACAAAATATACGTCCTGTTCGATAACGACGAAACAGGATTGAAAAGAGGAAAAGAACTAGCCGAAGAGTACGGAGCAACAGCAATCTTCATACCAGAAGAATATAATAGTAAAGATATCTCCGACTTGGTTAGAGACCACGGAATAGAAACCGCAAAAGAATTTCTAAAGAACACAATAGAGGGTTAGTCTCCACGGAGGCTAGCCCTTCATTGTTTATAATCAACCAAATAAAATCAAAAACATGCAAACAACAATCAGAGGAAAAATCGAAAGGCTTACAGATGAGCTTTTCAAAGTAATGCCAGACGGCATAATCGTAGAAAAGACAAAGAATTACCAGGAGATTACAGCCAAGTATAACAACAGAGAGGCAGTAATAACTGGTGATATGAGTTATTCTCAGGTACACGGGACAGTGACAATCAAACCAACAGAAATCTTAATCAAAATATAAAATGAAGAGAATAGTAGACGAGGTAACATCAAACATGTCTGTTTACGAAGAGAACGGAACAGCAATATCAATTTTCAGAAACGGCACAATCAAAGAGTGCAAAGGCTACAAGAAAGTTGGCGCCTACAAAGAGATAGAAACAACGGCAGAACAAGACGCAGTAATCAACGAAATTCTGGGAGTAGATCCAACAACAGACGAGGAGGTATTCCAGAAGTTAAAGAGCATTGACATCGAGTCAGTGTTGAAGAAGAAATTCACAAAGTCAGAAAAATTCGCCAAAGCCCTCAAGATAGCAATAGACAACGAGGAGAACCTCATAGTCTTTGGTCCTGGTGGCTACGGTAAATCAGATATGATTCGCGAGATCCTCACAACAGCAGGCATAATGGATAAGTCATTCATCATGTCATGCGGTGAAGATACAGACGAGTCAAAACTCTATGGCGGTATAGATATACCAGCCATGAAGGAAGGCAAGCTTAGATACAACATCAAGGACAGTTTCATAAACTACCCTATCGTAGTATTTGAGGAGTTGCTTGATGCTCAGGTAAATGCATTACTCTCACTTAAGGATACCCTTGAGGCAAGAGAGTTCAGAAAGGGATCTCAGAGGCAGAAAATCAGAACAAAGATGGTAATCGCCCTGACGAATAAATCGCCAGAGGAGGTAAGCCAGATGGGTCCATATGCAGAGGCTCTTATGCAGCGATTCAGAATTGAGTTGGAGCATAAGTGGAGCTCACATACAAGAAGTGACTACATGGAGCTGCTGCATGGAAGGTTTAAGCCAAGCACAGACAAAGACAAGAAGATTATCAATGCAATGTCTGGAATCTTGGAGACAATATCCAAGAAGAAGGAATGCATCTGCCCGAGAATCGCAATAGCAGCTACAAAGGTTGCATTAAGTGCAGGCTCAAGTAATGTGGAAGATATCCTGAACAACATATCGTTTGTCCACGGATTGGCTGGTATGGAAGACACCTACGAGACCATGAGAAGAGACATGATGATAAGTGAGGAGATCTCCAAGATACAAGAAGCATACGGCAAGATAGAAGAGATCGAGGACGATAGTCACACAGACAGCGTCGAGAAGATATCGCAACTCAACGAGATCATAAAGAACGTAGGAAGAATGAACGTTCATGACGAAGTCTACAACCAAAAAGACAGCGTCGTTGAGCACGCGAAAGATCTGGTAAATCGTATAGCAAGTAGCATATGAAAAGTAACTACATAAGAGATGCCGTAGACTATACGTATGAAAGCGCAAAGATACGGCAGGCTAGTGAAGTGATAGATCCACCGAAACATGGAACAGCAACACGTAGGTCGGAAAGAGATGCAAATGAATTTGCATTTAGACAGGTGTTAAACAAAGTCCTCGGTGGAGATGTCGCATCCGAGCAGGGCATCAGAATGTCTTCAGAGAAGTTTATTAGCAACAAAAATGTTAAAGACTTCCTGCTCGGAGAAAAGATTGACAGAGGCAAGATAAGCCCAATGGAGAAAGCAAAGGCATCAGTTCAAATGCTACTTAAGGGTGAAAGCCCAAATAGCGTAAAGCAAAAACTTAAAAACGCAGAAGCAGCAAAAGAAATGATGGACGGAGAGAAAGACGGGGATAAAATGAGGGGAGGCAAGGATTCTGGAGACCCATCCGGAGAAGAAATAACTGCAGCAGACATCGTTAAAGAGCAATGGACTGACCTATCCAAAGTAAAGGATATGCTAACGTCCTGCGTAAACAAAGTAGGCTTCATAAAGCGAGAAGGAAAGCTCGTTGAGAGGCCTGGCGAAATAACGATGAGAAATGTAGCTAAGTCAACAAAAGACCTACAAAAGGCTACACCAGAACTGTATGCAATGCCAGATATGGTATTCGCAAGCAAGGTTGCAACAAATGAGTATATCGTAAAAAGAAAATACGATAGAGAATATGCTGCAGCAAATATTGTGATAGTCGAAGACGTATCTGGATCAATGAGTGGAGAACCAGAGCAATGGGCAGCAGCTGCAATCATAACAATGTTAAAGGAGGAGGCTGCTGGAAAGATGACAATAGAAGACGTTATTCTAATGGGAGATCGAGTAGATCCACTAAAACTTGCGAATAACAAGATAGCAGAATACATAAAAAAGAGAAACCACAACTACCCAGGTGGAACAGAAAACCAACATGCAATCATAAAGGCTGCAGATATGGTGAAAGATAAGCCTGGAGCAGAAATCGTGATTCTTACAGATGGTGCATTCGACATCAGCAGAAGAATGATGGATACTATACTGGAAAAGAAAGTGAAGGTCCATTGTTTGCTGGTTGGTAACAGAAGCCGCAACATCAAGGAATTATGTATGTGGTCAGGAGGTAAGTTCGAGAACTTCCATAGAGAGTATTAACAAATAAAACAAAGACTATGACATTAGCAATAGTATTATTCGCAATCGTAATCGTGATGAACCTCATAATCTCATCACAAATCGCAGACACAGAGACAATCTCAAACACATCAGACGTTAAGAGCGTTAAGCTCGAACGTGATGGTATCCGATGGAAGGGGGCAGTGAAGGTCCGCAATACAGTATTGCAGACGCAGGGACTGACATTCACAGATACATTGAAGGCTTGCTCAAAGGCAGCAGAAATAGAACTTAAAAGATTGTTAAATGGAGCTGATACTAAATCCGTATATAACGGAAAACAAGAAGATAAACCTAAGTCCGACAATCCTAAGGGAAGTGACGGAAACGGGGTTTCTGGTAAGCACAAGAAAGAAGATTCCGCAAAGGGTAATTCAGGCGAAAGCGTGGAGCCTAAGCGAGGATAAGGAGTGGAAGGGAATGAGGTCGTATAAGATCTTGTTCCCTCCTACAATAACAACAGAAGCATACTTCTTAGACAAGTTAAACACAATAACCTGGATAAGAAGAAAGATCAAAGAAGATTGGATTGATCTAGCAAACGAACAGAGGATCTATAGAATGATAATAGAATCAATGCTGACGAAAGAGCTCAGTAGACTAAAGATAGATTCTGCATTCCATGGGTCATTCTACAACAACATCAACGAAGCAATAGAGCTTCAGAAGGTAATCATAGATTTACAACTACCATTTTAATCAAACTATGGCAAAAACATACAAAGACTCAGAGTTCGAGACGAGATCAGGTTTTAGTTTCGAAAGAAACGGCAAGAAGAAACAGATGTCTACATCAAAAAGAGACAGGTTTCAGGACAGAGAGAACAAGAGATTCGAGAAGTACAAAGGCTGGCAATCAGTCTACGCATAAAACGTACAAATATGATAACAGAAAGAAGCAAAATACTCGACATCTTTAAAGCAGAAGACAAGGAACTAGAAATGATATTCCTCCTATTAGCAAACGAGATGTACCAAACAGACAAAATGAAGAAGGAATTGTGGATTATGATAGTACAAATGGAATCACATAAGTACGACATAGACCCACAAGCTCTAAATGACTTCATCGAGTGGGCAGCAACGGACATCAAGGAAGTTTCATACGGAGGAAGTCTGCTCTAAAACAATAAAATGCGAGGATGCTGAAATAGGTAGACAGGATGTCAAAAGGATCCCGAACAGCCTATGGTGGTAGGATCATTGCTGGTTCGAATCCAGCTCCTCGTATTAAGCGAAGATAGCTCAGTGGTAGAGTGCCGGGCAGGAAACTCTGGTGGGCGCAGGTTCGATTCCTGCTCTTCGCACAAATAATTCGGACGTACCGAAAGGTACGAAGCCCAATCTCCTAAAATCCGCGATGCTAAAGCGGGGCGAAAATAAGTATCTATTCGGGATAGATTCAATGCATGACATGCCGATTTAATGCGCTTATAACCGTGTGAGGTCAAAAGGAGATACCTAAGTTGGGATTTGTAATCTACAATCAAAACAAAAGTTCTTAAACTTCAGATTCGGCTTTTTATAGTCGGTGACAAAAGCCAAAAGTACAATGGTGCATTGTTATAGTTTAATAAGATTGTAATTACATCTTGCAAGAATCACAATATGGTAAAAAGACCTCAGCCATAATTAAAGCACCGTGTTATCGCTACTCCGAGGTTCTACCTATGCATATAGGTCAAAGCGAATTTATAAAACGGGCCAGGTAGAGACTGGAGCTTTACGTAACAATCTACGCGGTAGATAGCGTTTCATCCAGTCCAAGTTCTCATAGTTCAATGGATAGAACGAGGGTTTCCTAAACCCTAAATCTGAGTTCGATTCTCAGTGAGAGCACATATGAAGTTGCAAATCCTAGCAACTTCGAGGGGATCAACATCTGTGGGGGTTTACTGCCATTTCCCTCCACAGATGCCCCTTTTTTCCTCGCAAACTTTCACCATAACCAATCTAAACTAGATTTTGCGAAAACAATTTGCGAAACTATGGTATATAATGTTTGCATAGTTCAGAAATTTTTAATATCTTTGTATCATATGAAAACGGACAGTTATTACACAGACAAAAGTAGGGTTAACAACTCTGCTTTAGGGTACTTTCTTAAGTCTCCGCGACTATTTCACAAGATGATGACGGAAGATGTAGAGCAAGAAAGTAAAACCTCATTGGAATTTGGAACAGCTTTGCACATGTATGTTTTACAGCCTAATGAATTTAAACATACATACCGCATTGCTGACTTCGAAATTCCTCGTTTAAGCCAACAAAAGGCCTTCTGCGAAGAGTTTATCAGGCTCAGGGAGAAAGGCCCTAGAATCGCAGCTTTTGAGGCTTATAAGGCCTCTTACGCAACTAAGGGTAAGAGCGATGACAAGATAGCATCTGAATCTATAGCTTTATTGCTTAGATATAAGACGTACATTCAGTCTTGTGACGGTAGAAAGTATCTCACATTGAGCCAGTTCAATAAAATTAAAGACCTGTACAAAGAGGCAATAAAACACAAGTTTGCAAAGACATTACTAGAAACTAAAGGAGAGTGTGAGTATCACATCAACTGGGAATGCTGTGGTGTTGACTGCAAATCACTGCTTGATAAGGTAATAATAGACGAGGATTCTAAGACTATTACTCTTATAGATTTGAAGACTACATCGCATATAGCAACATTTAAAGACTCAGTTGATACATACGACTACTTTAGACAGATGCAGTTCTATAAGATGGCTCTTAAGTATCTTATAGATAATGGATTCTATAAGTATAAGTTTGATGAGTTTACATTCAGGTGCTACATAATAGCATTTGATACCTCAGATACGAAAGAAGTAAAGGTATTTGATATGCTTAACGGTATGGTTGATAAGGAGGAGCAGATTAAGTCAATCCTTACACAGATAAAGTGGCATATGGATAATAATTTGTGGGACCATTCAAGAGAATATTATGAAGGTGAAGGCATTGAAACGCTTGCGTAGTATTAAGTTTAACTTAGTATTCGCATTTACAGTATTTACAATAATGTTATTATGGATTGCAGTTGCAGCAGTATGCACTGGAATATTCATTGGAGTTTGTATGCTTTTTGGATTTTAGTATAATAATATATGAAGTTAATTGAAAGTAAGGCTGAGCTCATACAGCAAAAACCAGGATTGTGTGGTATATATGAGCAAATAGAGATAGCTGGTCGCACCTGCTACAAGAGCGAGGGTAAGATGGCTGAAAATCATAAGGCATTTGTAGATAGGATGATTAAATCCAAGCATTATGCAATGCTTGAGCATGGTACAGTGTACTTCTGGAATCCTGTTGATAGCGAAGACTTCAAGGCTATAAGAGACAAGTATTCTGCAAACAAATACTCAAAGGTTAGAGCAGATGGTCAAGCTATCACGACCAATTATCGCGTAATCATAGAAAACGGTTGGGAAGATGACCTGTATATGCTGATTGATGAGCCTACAGAACATCATGCAAAGCGTATAACCATGCGTTTTACATGCGACAGAGGCATATCACATGAGCTAGTTAGGCATCGCGTATTCTCATTTGCACAGGAATCTACTAGATACTGCAACTATAGTAAGGGTAAGTTCGGTGGTGAGCTTACATATATACTGCCAACATTCCTTAAGTCACAGATTAACCCAGGACAGTACAACTTCGACAGTAAGTCATTCAAGGCATATACTGGTGATACGGTTATTGACCTAGACGAGAATAGTAATAGAGTTAGATTCATCTGGCAATGCTTATCTGCAGAGATGGCATATAAAGATATGCTTGATAACTCACTTTCACCTGAAGAAGCTAGGTCTGTACTCCCAAACTGCCTTAAAACAGAGGTTGTAGTGACTGGATTCCTTGACGATTGGAAGCATTTCTTTGACTTGAGACTTAAGGGTACTACAGGTAGGCCTCATCCAGACATGGAAAATCTTGCATCTAAGGCTTATGCAGTGCTGACTGATGCTTCTTACTATGAAAAGGTAGATAAGCCCTTAGAGAGCAAATTTGAGGCCTTAGATGAGACGTCAGAGGCTCCAAGTGAGGTAGCCGCAGATATGGTTAACCATCCACCACACTATGAAGGTAAGTTTGAATGCATAGATGTAATGGAGGATTGCTATGGAGATGAGGCTGTTAAGGCATTCTGCCTTGGTAATGCATTCAAATATATATATAGATGCAATAAGAAGTTCAACAAGCTTGAAGATGTAGAGAAAGCTATATGGTATTTGAATAAATATGTATCTATGGAGCGTAAAAGAAGGGAGGAATCGTAATGGCGAAGAAATATTTAAGCCAAAGCTTTGTTAGTAGGACTGATGTAGACAATACGAATATAGAAGATTATGCAAAAAGTTTCTATAAGACCGGTGGTAAAGATAGGATATGGACAACAGAGCAACTCCTAAAGAAGCTTAAGAGCAATGGAATTAAGTATACCGTAAGAAAAACAAGAAGCGGAAGAGAAATACAAATAGATAAGAATGCCTTAAACAGCAATGATGAGGCTCGTAGGTACTACGATGATAGAATGAGGCTACGAAACGACTCTTCTGATGCGTACAAAGCGAGGAGGGTGTTTGCTAATTCATCAGAGAAACTTTCAGATAAAATTAACAGCTCGCGTGCATCGATGAAGGCGGATGTTGCGATGGCAAGATTTGACAGCAGAAGGCATGGTGACGGGTTTAATATGTATTTAGACGGAGACGAACAAAATTATGTTAATCCAGTACGGAATCGCGATTGGTTTAACCGTTTAGATAGAACTAGGACACGCACAGTTGAAAGTGGGGAGGAGGTTGGACAAGTACTTTTTGATGAGCTTTATCCAAATACTCACCTTAGGAATCACGCAAAGAATGTTGCAAGGTATAGCGCTGAATTAGGTCATGACATTACAGCAAATAATTTTATAAAGAAATATAAAAAACTTATAAAAGACTCGTCGTCGCAAGGTAGAAAATACGATCTAAATAACGACGCAGAGGCAATGGTTGTAAAAAGTAACCCTAAAGTTGACCTAAGTGTGTACGAAAATGGTAGACACGACTATAAGATTGACCACAGTGTACAATTTCCATACGCATGGAAGTCAAACACACTAAAGCCAAAAGATTCGTTTAAGCTTGTCGACTTCGAAAGCCAAACGCAAATTAATACCAATAAACCAAGTGATCAAACCATGGAGGACAACAGCAAGCAAGAGCAATCTGTAAGCGATATGCGAAATGAAGTAGCTGCACAGAAGACATTCTCAAAACCAAAAGGAGAGGAGTCGAAAGCACCTAAGTTTACTAGCATTGGTAGAAGCTCTATGGGTAATATGCTTGAGTTGTATAATGAGAAGGGTAATGTGGTTGAATCAATGTCACCTACAGCTAAGAATGTAAGAAAGGTTATGAAGCATCTTGGTGTTGGTGATGACAATTCATCTGATGATGATGTAAAAACATGGTTTAAAAACTTCAGTAAGCAGACAGATAAAGGAAAGCGTATTACATTTAATACAACTAGTAAAAAGAAATAAGATATGTATAATCTTATGGCAGCAATGGTTATAATAGTATTAATCCTTATATTGAATAATATCTATGATAAGCTTAAATAACACAATAAAGAGAGTCCTAGTGGCTCTCTTTTTTATTTGCATACTTTCACCGGTATATAGCAAAAACTACAAAATACAGGCTAAATACTTCTGCATGAGAAACAATGAGACAGAAGTGTACACTAAGTGGGTACCATCTGAGATAACTGGATTCATATCATCAGATGATAAGACTATAGTCCTATACTCTAAGGATATACAAGTATACTACATATATGATATCAATGAGGATAGGGCAGATGGCACATACTTCCTGTGTACAGATAAGAATGGTGTTAGAATGAGAGTCCGATTTCAGTATGACATTTATAAGAACTGCAATGGACTCACACACCTCTACGTAGATTACGATGATTACACGTGGGGATACTTAGTTGAGATAACAAAAAGATGATATTATTTGCATATCTTAAAAATATGTAGTATCTTTGCATAGAAAATGAAAACAGCACTAACACTACTTGGAATAGTAGGATTCAATGTATTATTTTATTTAGTATTAACAGTAATAGTATTAGTATATGAAGAGCGAAAATTTGGTACCAAGAGAGGTGCCAGCAACCAAATATCAGATAGATAGAGCAGGCCTTATAGGTAAGGAAATAGCCCTGTATAAGGATGGTAAGCTTGTTGTGAAGGATAAGCTTATAATGGTATCAGCTCCAGAGCATTCTCCTGGTGTAGTAGGCCTGTATTTCGATGAAATGCCTACTGCCACAATAGATAGAAGTGGAGTATTCACAATCAAGTATATGGCTAGGAATAGAACAGCCTCATAGAGGCCCCAAATTTGCGATTTAAGACACTTTAGTATTAACAATGATAAATCTTACAGTATGGATAGTATAACGGCTTATATAGACGAAAATAAGGCTTTTATAGTCGATAACAAAAGAGCAGTAGAAATGGATGGCAACACAGGTATGGTTTTACTATACAGTGATGTCGCCAATAGAGTATACAAGGCTGCAAAAATTAAGCTCATAGACGTAGATAGGAACGGAGGGCCTGTATATGATGTAGAACTTACTGAGGATGGATTGAACTTATTCAGAGACACCGAATACGATATATATGCAGTGTATACAGCTATTGGTAGATTCAAGAAATTCATAGAATATGAGGCTCAATCTTAATAAGAGATACGAAGAGTTATCAGAAGCAGAAAAGGTAGCCTTCTATCACAATGTGAAGAGGACTACCTTTAGGTATATCTGCAAGTTTGACGTATACTCAGAGCTTGCATATGAGGTTATAGATGATTCATATATGAAGGCTATACGTATAGCTAAGAAAGATGTGAATCTGAGGTCTTTAAGATCATATATAGGTACTATATCATGGAGGGAGTTTAATCGCAGGAAGAAAACTCGCGATACTAATACACAGTATTATGAGAGAGTAGAGCAGAAGTTTGATCTTATAGATGACCCATTTGAGGAATCAGTCCCAATGAGAGAGTCTCTAAAGTATGCAATAAGAAAACTTACATCATTAGAGAAGAGACGACTCAGGGATATGGTTAAGACGGAGGTTGATTACGATAAGTTAGAGAGTATATGGGGATTGAGTTATAATTCATGCAGACAAGTGGTATTTAAGATACGCAAGAAGCTGCAGAAAGATATGGATATATACAACAAAAAAGGGGAGGCTATTTAGGCTTCCCCTTTCTTATTGTACTAAATATTAATAACCGTTGTCACTAATAAACTTTCTTATTTCTTCAAACTGGTCGCTGTTTATATCAATCTCTAATAAATCTAGAGCCTTATCACCAGTCTTATAATCATAATTAATAAGTCTTTTTAGCTTCTTAGCAACACGTCTATCACCTTCTTTGATTAAATACTCAAGAGCCTGAGGATAGTCTTTGTACGTCTCCTTTAGCTTCTTAAGCTCCATCTCCTCGCTGTACTTAAGTCCATCTAAAACCAAGTCATCCATGCTTATTACAGACCTTGTGTCAAATGGTCTCATAGATGTTCTTAGTATCTCTGTAGCCATCCTCTGGAGCTTAACCTTCATGTAGTTAGAATCTTCCTTCCTGTATTTATTTCTACCTTTAAGTTCAGGTATATCAACATCTCCGTAGTATGAATTAATTTTACCAACTCCTGTTGTTTTCTTATACAACTCAGATGCTACTACAGATTTACCAACTAGTGTAAGCTTTCCATCCTTAAAATATTTGTCAGTATCAACGCTAGGATTACCATCTTTATCGAATGTTACTCCATGTAAGCCAAGTAAACCTTGTGCTATTATATTTGGCTCATACTGTATGATGTACTTCTCTGATTTATCCTTCTTTGATTTCTTACCAAGACCAGTCCTTACTTCATTCTCGTACAGAATCTCCAATCTAGACCTAATGGCATCGACTTCATTTCTATCTACTACAGCATCTTGTATGGCCTGGTAGAATAATCCAGCAGCACCACCATTTCCTACTAAATAGTGTATCTCCGATTGTCTATCATTACCAGATATGAGGAAGTCTGAGAAAGGTACAAAGTTGTTGTATAGTAATGTCTTATCCTTTCTTGCGTATTTAAACTCACCGCTCTTATGTATATCAGCACCAGGACCAATACCAAGTTCACCTAATAAGAATTTACCGCCTTCAACATTCTCCATCATAAATGCATATAGTATTATATCTGCAAACGACACCTTATTAAACGTAGGTATTATACCAAGCATAGTTGTAGAGTCAAAGTGTTCTGACGCGGCTTTTATTAAACCAGCCTCAGCAAGCTTCTGTAGCCAAGGTTTCTTATCATCACCATCCGGATCCATTGATGCCAACAATAATGTTGCTGCAGCACCTGCTGAATACACAGCACCCAATAATATCTGGAATAGGAATCCCTTTGTAGCCTCACTATTTGCGATATGACGCTTCAGGTCTGCGGTATTACTATTGAACATTTCGTTTGCAGTATTCTTGTATGGATTGAAGAACACAAACAACCTAGCAAGCTGATTAAACAGGCACCCCTGCATCATCTGTTTATCTCTAAAATTGTATACAGGATTAGTAAATCCATGACCCCAGTATTGGTAGAACTTAGGGAGTATCCATGTTCTAAAGATAAATATAGATTGAGTTGACGGATCTGTAAACAACTTTCCTTGTTCATCCTGAGATATCGCCGACTTAGTAAAGGCTTGATAAGCCCTAAGTATAGTACCTATCCTACCAATGTTTCTTTCTACAATATCCCTATACCTTTCATCTATATCAGGGAATCCATCTGGAGATTCTTTTATTAAATCTGGCAACCTCTTTAGATTCTTGAATTTAAGAGACTGTATTGACGTATTACCTGGATTATTTGCCTTTAATTCCTCTACATCGGCCTCCTGCATTATATCAGAAATCTTATTACCGTTTTTGTCCACATACTCAACAAGAGCAAAGTCAAACATTCTTTCAACTACAGATGGATCAGATAGTAATCTCTCTCCTATCATATTGAATCCGTTGTTTGTGAAGTCATTTGTAGTTGACAACACGACATCTGTTGTGGCACCAAGTGGTCCATACTTAACTCTCCTGTCGTAAATCTTATCGCTATTTGTAAGTGAGAATATGTTATATAGGAACCCAACCTTAGATCTCTTTGCAAGTCTATGCGCATCTGCTATTACGTTTTGTGCGTCAAGGGCCATATATTTTGCGGCCTTTATTTTATTACTATGTACATTGAATTTAGACATCTGTTCGGCGCCAATGTTTTCGCCAACCTGAAGAATGTTTACAAGTGATTGTAGAGCTTTGAATTTAATAAGACATGCGGATGCGAACCTACATATTGCTCGTATGGCCTTACTTACGTTTATCCATGCTCTAGAATTCTTCTGGTTATACATGAATGTATTGTACACCATAGTATCTATCATGTCGTCATACGCAAGCCTTACATTTGAATCATCGTACTTAATAGAACCGTTTTTAATTGCCCTATCTACTGCCTTTTTAAATGCAGAACTACTGTATGTAATAGGGTTGTTTGGGTTGATTGAGTCTTGAGCCTTAACTGATGAAGCTGATACCTCTCCACTTCTCATACCACCGATAATACTTTCGGTGACATCCATTCTCTTCAGCCTCTCATTAAGTATGTATGTTCTAGATGCATATTCGTTCATCGAATTAAGCATATTTACAGAACACTGTGTCATATCCTCAAGTCTTCTTGACATAGGTATAACAGCTCTTCTTAATATTGTCCCAGCCTGAGATCTCAACCTAAAACTTTCCTCCTTAGCCTTAATGGCCATATATTCGCCATCAGTAAGGTTTCCATCGCTGGTTGACATTACATTGGTAGCCTTAGATATAGACTTACCAATCTCAAGTTCCCTATAATCAACCTCTCTTATAGGTATCTTTAGCTTAGATTCATTTGTGTTTGTAATTCCATTCAACCCATCAAGCTCCGCCTTCTTACTTATCATAGCATCATAGAACGCCTTAGTAGCTGGTTTGCTCATCATTTCAGCAAATTTACTGTTAACAAACCTCTTATCATTTTTATTTGGAACTAATCCTCTGACGGATGGCTTGCCAATTTCATTGCTTCTAATGATGTACTCATTAGAATATCCAAACTCAAACATATCTTCGTCCTCAAGACCAGATACGTCCACACGCCTCTTAGATGGTGATACTGTAGACAGAGATGATCTATATCTGTAAATTGACTCTCTTCCTGGTATTTTAACCTCGTATTTGAGATCCTTAAGTGCTTTCTCTTTTTCTTCTATAAGCTTCTCAAATATACGTGCTGTTGCACCACTTGTGACCTCAAGCTTCTCATTTAAAGATTGTATGCTATCTATAAGTTCCCTTTCTAGCTTCTTAATTGATGGCTTTAATTCTGTTACCGCAACATCATCGAATACAACATCATTGTCGCTTCTTTCTATAGATAGATCTATATCGTCTATACCATTGCACAGCTCTCTCATTGCATCAACATCTCTGCTTTCTACAACCCTCCTTATTAGTTCAGCGACAACATCTATGTCGTCACCTTCTATATCTCTAGAAGGCACAGCAGATAGCATTGATAACGCTCTCGTGTATACGCTAACAAGCTTTTCATTATCGCCCGACTCTAGTATCTCATTTAAAGCTTGCTTTCCAATCTCAAGGTAACTGTTTATGCTAGTAGGCCCAGCCTTAAACATATTATCATAAGCATCATCGAGGGACTTTGATAATTCATTTATTTCATTGGATACGTAGCTTCCGTTTGGAGATATTGCTATTCTGGATATATCAACTCGCTTAACACCTATAGCTGCCCTAATCATGGTTATTTCAAGAGCTCTTGCTTTGTCTCCTTGATTCATCTCAAAGAATCCTCTATCTTTTCTCTCGACTCTAGAAAGAGCCTTTGAGAATGACTTTGTACTTCTCCTGAATCGCCTTGCTCTTGTCCAATCCTGAAGGTTTGATAATGCAGTTCTTGCGTACACAGCAAGTGGATTCTTATATGCATCTTCATCTACGATATCATCAGTATACAGGCTCTCCATTCCACTCTTAAATGCAGCCTTTGTTATCTCAATAAGCCTCTCAGCCATCTCTGGCTTTGCGACAAACTTTTTATTTATGTCATTTATAGTTTCAGTAAGTATACTTTCGGCTTCATGATTAAAATCCTCTTTAAATAACTCCTCATTATATCCGGTTGGTCTAAGCTTTCTGAGCTTATCTGTTGTTTCATTGAAGTTTTTAACATGCTCAAGTTCGCTTGCCGTCTTTATGGTTCCATCTATATTGTAAATAGAACCAAGCAAACGCCTTCTGGCTGCTATGCTATCAAGCTCATACTTTTCATCCTGTGTTAGCTTACTTCCATCTTTGTGTCCTGATAATATAATACGCTCCGTATCTCTAAGTTCATTAAGTTGAGCAAAGTTGTAGTCGTCATATTCGTTAAACGTCATATCATGTTCCTCGGCATTCCTTAAGGCTTCCTCATCTGATATATTTGCGTTTTCACCAACCTTATATAGCGATAAGTCTATCTCTACAACTCTATCACCACAGAAACCAATAGGCTTTCCATCTTTATATTCTACCTTAGACCCATGAAACTTCCACTGTGAGAATAAGTTTGCGAATTCCTTTTTCTGCTGTAGTGTTGTTATATCTCTAACAGATCCAATAGGGTAGCCAATGTCGGTTTTATGCTTTTCGTTTATTATGGCAAGTATAATATCATGGGCTTTATCTATCTCCTTTTCAAACTCACCCATATTATACTCTGATATAAAATAACCAGTAGGTATACCCCATTCATCTTTCTCAACAAAGTCTGATGATGATGTACCGTCTTCTGAGTATGCTATTTCACCTAATCTATTTAGCCCTCTCATCGACCTATTTTTCTCCAGGTTTGCAACAGACAAAGCTTCAGCTAACTCGTTGTTAGCTATCTGCAATGCCATATTTCTCGTCTGAGAGAACGCTCCAGCATGTCTATTTATCTTTGATATATCATCAAGGAAGTATTCAGCATACATCATTAAGTAATGTCTCTGCTGTTCACTAAAGTTATGTTCATCTGATATGTTACTGTAGTATGTCTTCAGGACCTTTGTTCTCATATTCTTAAAGAGTTCCATTGAAGACTCAACACTAACTCCATTGATGTAACCAACGACGCTATTCAATATAACATCTACACTAGGATTTTCACCTTCAATCTGATCTAATACGCCCCTGAATATCGCATTAGCCGTAGAACCATCATCAAACAGACTCTTATTCTGAGATAATACATCCTTCAGGTCCTTCTGCATCTCAAGCATAACAGCTGCGTACCTATTGTATAAGCTGTTTAATCTTGACAGGTACTTAGCGGTACTAATTGACGAATTTTTTGCATCATTATCATCCTCAAAGTCTGATGCTAGCTTACACAGCTCATCATTCAGCTCATTTTGCATAGCCTTGATGTTAGATGCTATGTCAAGTATCGCCGAAAGATCTTCTGCTATATTGGCTCCATTTACACCCTTCTGCATACCTATTAATGCAGTCTTTGCACTTACAGATATTCTATCACCAAGGGCTTTTATTATATTGTCAACCTTATTTGACTCGGTCTTACGGAATGACATTATCGCATTTATACCCTTACGTACATCTACAATCGATTCGTACATATCCTGCGATAAATCCTCCCTTGTTATTAAAGAATATAAACCACCATTTATATTTATCTTAACACCATTACTAGTTGCCTCGAGCTTCAGCATATCATTCATAGACATACCAAATAATGAGCCAAGTTCGTTTATTATGACATTAAATCTAGTTATAGAGTCTATATCACTATCATCGATGTATATATCACCATTGATAGTTTTTATTGCATTAAATCTCTTGATAAGGTCTAATATGGATTTACAGTCATTAAATACGCTAGCACTGCCTGTAAGCTTCTTATCTCTAGTAACAACAAATCTAACAGCACTACTAATATCGTCGTATGTAACTTTAGTACCATTTACATCGCCAAATACAGTTCTGCCATCTCTAGTTGCATCAACTTTAAAGAATTGCTGAACTTTATTATCAAGTTCTATATAATCCTTAGCAAGTGATGACTTTATGTTTTTAGCTATGCGCTTATCGAATCTACCTCTAATCTTATTTCGTACAGATACAAAGTCTCTTGACCCAAGAAGTATTGAATATACAACAACGTCACCATATCCATTGAACCTCCTCTGTGGAGATATTAAGTCTACGACAAACTTGTATATATTCTGTGCAAGCTTCTTAAGGTAGAATATTGTTTTTATTACAGCTTTGGATAATCCGCTATTTACAATGAAATCAGGCAGTACAGAGATTTCAGATAAGCTTTCTACAGTTAATGATGTATACTTTGCAGCTTCAACAGCAATTGGTTCTATGTCGTCTTTGTACTTTTCAGACAACTCCTGATATGACTTCAATGCCAAGTCAGCCAAGACTTCATATGGATCTTTATCTGGAGATGCATTATGTATAGCATCTATCATAGGCTTTAGCCCAGCTATTGGTACGCCAGATCTAAGGTAGAATACAAATCTATCTCTAGTAAGTTCAGTAGGTGTTGAATTGATATTCCTATTTCTAACTATATCGTCAACTATCAGCTTATCGATACCATTGAGTTTTTCAGCTTCTTCTTCACTAATAGAATACTGTGTAACAACATTATCTAAGCTTATGCCAGAAAGATCTTTACTTGTTATATTCCCTTCCGCAAAGTCCCTTATAGTCATCTTAACAAAATCATCAATAGTAAGGGCATTAAGCTCTTCGTTTGTCCATAGACCAAGCGTTTTGCCTAACTCCTTCCAGAAGTCAAGTATCCATTGTTTTAGCTTGTCGATAATATTGTCACTACCCTTCTCGGCTGCTATTCTACTTAACCATTGTTCTCCCTCAACTCCAACCAATCTAGCGTGAACCTCAGATGCAATCAAGTCATCAAGTTCCTTACCGCTCTTACCATCAGCAATCCATCTTTGACCGTATTCAGGATGATTTAGGTACTCATTCCATAGGCTTGTCTGCTTCATTAATTCAACACCACGGTTCCAGAGTGCTTCGTTCTTAGACCTTACAACCCTATCCCATAAGTGAGTATACTCGTGTATTGGATGTTCAGGCTTTATAACTCTTTCATCGAGGTATATTTTACCATCTGGAGTAGCGTAACCATAGACCTCACCATTTTTGGTTTTGAAGTATTCTGTATTGCCGTTAGTTGCAGCCTGACTTAAGCTCTCTTCAAGAAATATCTGATCCTCGCGGGCAACGTCTTCAGTTTCAGCAGCAAGAGTATTTCTACGCTCCTCTGGGGACATATTCATTCTTGCTTCTATATTTCTTGCCTCAACCTCACCACTAAACCTTTTGTATATATCGGCCAGAAGGTTGTCGCGTATATAACCTGTTCTGTTAATTTCGCGTTTAGCTTCATTTATAGACTCCATACGTTCCGCTTGCAGCCTATCGAGCGCATTACGTAACTCGTCAATTCTCGCCTTTAATTCATTGTAATATACATCACCTTTGTATTCTAGGTTTGTTTCAGACCCAACATCGCTAATCCCAAGTGACTTGTATTTATCGGCTAGGTCGTCATACATTTTAGCTATATCATCATCAGGCATATCATCAGTTATACTCATGAGTATGTCATCCATTTCTTTTTTATACGAAATGTTTCTTTGGGATGGCGAATTACGCTCGTCGTATTCGGCAATTAACTCATTTAACTTCCTCTCGAGTTCGTTGTAGCCTGGAATTTCTGCATCTCTTAGCTCCTTTAAGTTCCTATATGCTTCTCTAACATTAGCATTCGCTTCTCTTATTTCAGCTATATTACTCTGTTTAACATCGTTTGCTTGCGCAAGCCCACCTCCTGGAGAAAAGCCCTCTACCGCTTGTATGGCGTGCTGAGTCTCATGGTTTAATATACTACTTATACGGCTAAATGTATCAAACTCCCTTCTATATATAGTAATAATATTAGTATCTGGATTATAGCCGCCATCGTATCTGCCATCATGATCTTTTTCAAACCTAACAACAATAGAACTAAGCAATGGGGATTGCGATATATACCTATATGTATCGTTATTTTCGATTATGTCGACCAACTTAGCTTCGCCATTATGTGTTCTATACCCATCTTTGAGTATAATATCGTCACTAGTCTCGTGCCTCCATTTACCGTCAGCGCCTCTCTCCCAGCCGGTAGCGATCTTTACTGTTTTTGCATCATCACCAGCCTGCTCCATCTCTTTTGCAACCTTAAGGTTATCGATCCTTATTGTGGCTTCCTCGGCTTTATCCAATGCAGCAGCGCCTTTTTCTCCCATTAAGAAGCGTTCTATATTATCGTCAGTGGCAGAGAATTCACCATTGTTATCTGTAGCTGATTTTATTTGATTGGGTTCAAATACAATATAATCGGTACCTACATACATTCCAGGAATTGTTATCTCCCCTCTATATCTAGAAGTTGTCTCGTCTACGTTTTTTATTATAGCTCCCTCAGAATTATTTATAGCATCTCTTTGAGCCTTATTTAACGCTCCGATATACCTTCTATTTAAATCTACTACAACAGGGTTTTTTATATTTAGAAAAACCGCATAGAGATTGTTGCCAAAATCTGCAGTCCTTTCTTCTAAAGAATGAATATAGGCAGCCGCCTTTTCTAACTCATTATCATCATACCTGTCAAAACCAAAGGCCTCTGCTATTTCTTCAAACGAAAATCCACCCTCTTCATATTCCATATACTTAAATAAGTCATCTTTTGCCTTGGAAGATGCGTATTGAGAGGCGATATTTTTATTTGAAAAATAAAATCCTTTTTTTATTATTGATGTAAGACTCCCTCTGTTTTTCGTGTCCTTACTGAATGTAGTAAATTCTTCCCTGCTTCCATGATATACTACCAAAGGCTCACCGTTCTCATCAATCACTTTAGAGGCATTCTCAGGGTCGTTTTCCCAATCACCAAACCATTCCTTAAATGATTTAGTTCTAACCTGCAGCCACTGTCTTTCAGTAAGATTAGTTGGATTACCGTTAGGAGCTTTCATGAACGTACCATCTGTAATGGCGCGATCCTTTATGGCTTTCATTTCCTCGGCAATCGCCATCTCATTACTACCATAAGTCTTGAATCCAAGCTTATCGCTAAGATGCTTAACGGTCTGCTCGGTAATGCTAGCATTGACACTGCCGTCTGTAAATCCGTGTTCTATGGCGTACTGCTTAACTGCGTCTGCATATTTCTCCACGTCGTTAACATTGTCGATAACTCCTCTATCATGCAGTACCGATACGATACCATAAATGTTTTCAGGGGATATTTCTACCCCCTGATCACTTAACATTATTCTATCCCTGTATTGCATTCGCCTTTCAGGTGATAGCATTATACATTTATCTTTACTCATATTTATAATATTGAATATGCATTACAAGCATTTATTTTAAGCATCTATTTATAGCTTCCTTAACCTCATTTACGGGATCAACGCTTCCGTTTATTCCGCCTTGTGTGTCTTTGGATGTGTCAATATCAACATATGTGCTATTGTTGGATCCAGCGGTCTTAAGTTTACCGTTAAGCGTATCCTTTATTTTATCCATACCGGCATACATAATCTTCTTGATGTCATCAGGAATATCCTTATTCTTTGCTATACTACCCTTTCTGTCATTAAGAATCTGTATTGTAAGACTTGCCATCTTTGAATCAATAGTGTCATACGAGCTCTTTATATTTTTATCGATAATGTTGGTATTTATGTCAACGTATTTCTTGAACATGACAGCCGCACTATCGTTAAGCTTACATTCTTCGTACAAATACTCCATCGAATCACAATAGTCTCGAACAATTACGTTAGTGAATATCGAGGTTAGATCTTGTATTGCACTATTAGACTGTATGATGTCATTCTCACCCTGTACGTAACTAACCTCCATCTTACTTGTGTCGAACATAACACTCATATCAAACAGACTCTCGTCCTCTAAGTATCCGCTAGCCATAGATGTTGATGTCATGAATCTTCCTCCATCCTTGTCGGCAATCTTCCCTATTATGGCGTCTATATTGGATGTGTCAACACCATCTTTCTTCATCGAATCTCGCTTTGCAACAAGGGTTTTTATAACGCTATCAATATATGCTAATGCCCTTGGAGTTGATTTATCATCATCTGCGTTGCCTCCATTTTGGATTAAATCTTCGTATTCAGAAGGTATGTCGTATATTCCAGTGACATTTGTATTACCAACCATCTCTGAGAACATTGGAGCTTCTACAAATATGTGCATATTATTTGTTATCTTGCCACCGACCATAGAACTCTTCCCGTCGCTACCTGAAGAAACTTTAGGTATGCTTACTGTTATAGGATGCATCTTGTCTTTTATCACGCCAGAATCTGCGACTCTAATGTAAATCTTAGATCGCCTTCCAACCTTAATACGTACAAATGCTTTATTGCCAAGATCGCTATTTGATGATACGAATGCAACAGGAAGGTTGTTTGATAAGGCTGCGACTCTCTTCTTGTTACCACTACCGGAGCTATCCTTGACCTTCATTGTGTATATATCAGGAATCTCAAATTCATCAAACCTACCCTTTGTATCAAACGAATAATCTTGTATGATTCCGTTTACGTGTCCATACGAAAGTGCTATTTCATACTCATTACTATATGTAGCAAACGAATTTGAGTTTACAACACTTGTTTGCTTGTCGCTCAGGCTAACACTCTTATCTCCTCTTATTCCATCAAGCATTTCACAGCAATATGGCATAAGCATCTGGAATACATTGCCTCTTCCCTTGATTAATCCACCAGTAAATAAGCTTGATACAACTAGCTTTTCAACCAACTCCTTGGTATTTATACTATTGCCGTCTACATTTACTGTTGCATTATCATAATACAGTCTAGACAAAACCATTTTGACTCTATCGATATAATCGTCATTGTCGCTTCCAAATACAGCATTTTTGGTTACGTGCGATATCGGGCCCTTGCTTGTATTTACAACACTACCAACGAGTATATTCATAGCATCAATTGTACTCTCATCGAATACATCATTATATATTGGTATACTCTTAGATGATATTGCATTCTTAAACGAATTCCACATTACTCCAGCAGATTTGCTAATATCACCACCATCACCAAACAAAGCGTTATTTATAGTTGTCCTGTCTATTTCAAGCGCGTCTATAAGTGATTGCGTCTCTATAGCTGATATAAGCGCAGAAGATACTCTCTTATTTGTATTGAATTTATTTCCTGTATCCTCAATTATGCTAGAGTATAATGATATTGAATTGCTAGCTGTAGATGCCGAAAGGTTGCCAAACATAGACCTAAGTAAACCGTCTATGCTCACTATCTTATTTAAGAAGTGTGTCTTTGAATACATATCTGTAGCATTGTCAATATATTTCTTATCAGCAGCCGTATTAACAACACCGCTTATTGAGTTAAGATACTTATCAAAACCATATATGTTTATACCGGTCTTGCCCTGCTCAACCTGACATGTTGCAACAATAGTGTCAAGTTGCTTACCAACCTTATTCACGGCGTTCATTTGCGCCAAAAGAATCAGCTGATATACAGCTGCAGTTTCTTTCGCACTCTTCTCTCCTTCACCAAACTTAGACATGTCTGACATAGCCTTAAGCCTGTCTATCTGGTCATTATGGAACTCAAATTTCTTCTTTTCATTCTCCCCTTCGCCAATTATAACAGTCTTATATCTAGGATTGTCATTTCCTAGCAGTATATTGGCGACTCTCTTACCTTCATCAGTTGAGAATGAGTAATTTGGATTTATAGAGAAATCCGAGTTAAACATATAGTCCTGACTGAAGTCGAAGTTCTCACCTGGGGATACAACCTTATAAGATCCATTTATAGCATCTATACCAAACTCACGAACCTTTCTACCGACATACTCTCTAATAATCTCATTCTTACGGCTAGATGCCCTAGCTTTATAGTTTTCATATGAACATGACTCAGACATTGATTCAGCAGCGGACAATACTCTAACAGACTCCTGTGATAGCAAGAATAATGTTTGCTGTCCAAATCCAGCCCTAAGTAGCAATGTTGCCATTGACCACGTTGTTCTGTTTACGTTAAAGTCAAGAATGTATGGGTCCTTTACAGCATCAACGTGTGCATTTATGAAGTATGACAACCAGTCTGTTATAAATATGCCATCTCTAGATTTTATGCCGCTCAATGAGGTTGCACCACCAAGGATATCAGAACCCAATTGACTTAACCTAAGATTAGCCTGTTGTGCATATACATGGTTAACTGATGCCAATGCAAACGGAGCTATACCATCTGTTGCTCCTGCATTCTCCATCTTCTTGTTTATTTGATAGATCAATGAGTTGCTATATAGAGATATATCTCCATTCTCAGTTTTAGTAACCTTACCGCTATTTGTTGTATTTAATCTCTTTATAAGGCCGGTGTCCTCATCCTTGAACATATTACTTCCTGAGTCAATTGTAGTATGTGTTTCTGCAAATTGACTAGGAGATGTAAGTATCTTAAGGTAGTCATCTATAAGACCAGATGCTAATGCCATAGATCTCAGCTCCATCATCTTATCGCCAATCTTCCTTGCACTATCACCAGTAGCACCAGTATTCCGATTGGCCATCTTATATTCAAGCTCATATTCATCGATACCAAGAACCTTATTATTGTATGTAACATACGCCTTTGCAGCTACATAAAGTTTATCGATATCGAAGTCAGATCCCGTGATATTTACATATCCATCCGGCAGTACAACCACATCACCACACTCAGCTCCTACAATATCAACAACTCTTAATGCCAATGTAGATGCCTTAGACTGCGTTGGTACACGATATCCAACCCCAAACGGATTAGCGTTCTCTCCTATTATGTTGTTTTCGGTCAAGAATATTCTAGCCTCATTTATAGAGTATTCATTCTTGTTGCCAGTGTCAGGGATACCGTGGTCTTTTCTAAACTTAGACCAATCAACTCCGCTAAGTATACTTGAGAATGCATTCACAGATATAATGCAGTCCATTGAATTCTTATTGTTGTTGAGCTTCAGCCTCTGCCTACCGCCAGTACCATTTAGCCCTCTGAAAATAGTTTGAGGTACCTGAATGAATGCGCCTCCTCTAGACTGTATAGATTGAACTCTATCTCTTACGATAGCCATAATCTTAGACTGAATGAGTGAGCTTGACATTATCAAACTCATAGGCACCGCATCTCTGTCACCTATCTTTCTTGCAGCTGAAAATACGTCTGTTCCTAGCTTATTAAGCTCAGCAGCAGACCCTATTATATCCTTAAGCTTATCTACAGCTATGTATTCATTCACGCCATCGGTTATGATCATATCTGTATACAGTCTTATTTTCTCAATAAGCTGCAAGTTATTCATCTTATCTCTAATAGATGCACAGATATCATCACCCATAACAACGGAACCGTCAGAAAGCGTAACCTCTTGTCCAGTTAAGTTACCCTGAAGTATTGCCATCAACTGAGTACCAAGCTTTCTTTCGTCATCCTCATGTGGATTTGTATCAAGCTGCCTTCTAAGCATCTGGAAATGCATCTTAACAGGTTTAATTACCTTTGTATCAAGACCACTAACAGCGCCTATTTTACCGTTACTATATCTAAACATTTCATCTACATGAGAAGAGCCTACCTTTTCTATTTCAGCATCACCAATTAAGTCAGCTCCAGTCTTCTCCGCTATCTTAAGCATCTTTCGTCCAATAGATCCTTCACCACACATGCCAGGGAGTAACGGGAATACCGCCATTTTAAGCACTCTAGCATTAGTTTGCTCAGAACCTTTATTTGTTACAACTCCGTCGTCAGACTTAGTCTTATCTCCATTAACTGTAGATGATACGTATACAAGCTTCATTGGGCTCAGTATACACCTCTGGTGTATTGCAACTAATTCAGGCCTACTCAGCTCCTCACCTTTGCTTAACTTCTCAAAGTATTCCTCTATGTCGCTAAGTCTATATCTACCTTCTTTTATCAGATACTTCTTATACGCTTCGAGTGTTATAAAGCAAGCTCCATCTGATGATGCTATCTCATTCTTATCTCCTGCTTCACCACCGAGCTTATTTATTCTTATTTCAACAAACAAGTCAATAGCAGCTTCGTAGTCTTCGTCAGAATCATACATACCCCTATCCAATACCTGCATAGCGAGGTCTCTAAACGCATCTCTCATACTTGTTGGCTCTTTAGAGTTGCCATTGTAAATGACATTTCCTTCCATATCCTCGGCAACCCCAACGTCTTTCATTGACACATAATTGAAGTATGTCTCGCCAAGTATGTCTTCATCTGTATTAGAGCTTGTGTTAATCGGTTTATCGTTTTCAGCAACAAGTGGCTCAGATCCAGTAGACATAGCAGACTGATATCTTTTCGTTTGGTCGACATCATCCTTAAAGATGGTTGGCTCAAATCCATAGAAGTTCTCGAAGTCTGTCAATGAGATCATACTTAATGTCTCCAGTGCCATCATGTAGCCAAGCGTGTTATTGTAATCACTGCCTGCTATATTTGGATAGAATAGATCACCGTCGAGCGCTGGTAATGTAAACATTGAGTTGCCATCTGCATCAAACATCATATTATCCCTCATTGTGTCTATGGTATTCTTGGCCATAGCTTTCACCATACCGCAGACTAATGGGATGTAATTCTTCTTATCGCAAACGTAATTTACAATACTCTGTGCTATATCAACACCATCATGGCCTTCAATAACATCATTTATCTTGTTGCAAGCAACATTCAATAGGCTTGCCACTCTATCAAACTCGCTACTTTCTTTGTCTAAAGAATCTGCATAATACAATAAATCAACAAATGATAAAACATCCTCTATCTTAGTGAGTGCGCTATTAAGATTTCCTTTGCTATCTGAAAGTATTTTTTCTATTATAGAGTTTGTGTTAAGGCTATATGTTACATTCTTGCCATTAACATTAAGGTCGAATACGATTGACCCAAATCTAGGTAGTGTAACACCCTTTCCGACCTCAAACGACTTATCGCTTATCTTTTTAAAGTGCTTATTCTTTACGAATATACTCTTATCGCCGTAACTGTTGTATTTTGAGATGGTTTCTTCAGTGCTTGAACCAGCAATGAGCCTTAAGTCGGCAATTGTATCAAGAGCCTTTCTAACCTCTATTCTAGCTCTTCTATCTAATTCAGAATATGCTAACTTCGTTGGACGTATTCCGCCGGTTTTCGTAATATATCCATTTTTATCAAACAAGCTAGCCATCCTTGATTCAGAGTATATAGCTTCACCGAATCCGTTATTAGCCATCGTTGGTAATACAATGAATCCGTTTAACAGCAGTGCTGCTCTTTCGAACATATAGTCTGCGAAGTTTCTGTTTTTGTAATCAGTTGGCTTTCCGGCTGTATTGCGTCTAACATCAGACAGAGTATTTATTTGAACGATTTTCGAATCATCTATATACTTATAGATATCATTATATATGGAATCATCGACAGAACATCTCTTAACTGTATTGTTCTTATCTATGCTGTATACTCCAGAACCACCTCTAGCTAACCTAATCTTCCTCAACCAAGACTCTATGTAGTTACTTTGCTTATTGAGGCTTATTATTTCACCCTTGGAGTTAGTTGCCGTTGAATCCTCTATAACACGTCTTTCGCTTGTATAAGCCCTAATGAAGTCGTGTATAGCCTTATATTCCTTAACAACCTCCCTATCGTATGCAAACGCATTTGATGTAAATGTGTATTCGTAATCAGGGTTGTTTTCGGACTCAATCTTATCCCTTTTAATAGAGAATACAACGTACCTCTTTATTTCATCTATAGGAATCCTTATTCCAGATGCCTCTATACGGTCTGCTTCATCCAGCGTTATAGTAAATCCAAGCTTGTTGAGGATTTCCTTCATTGATCTATCGGACTTAAACAAGCCGTCTAAACCATCTTCAACTCTTTTAACTATATCATCGTCAGATGGGTTGTACATACCAAGATTCAGTGCGCCAATAATGTTGTTTCCTATCACCCTAGATACACCAAAAAACTCTGAAGTTGCCGCAGTATTATCAGACCTACCTTTTATTATACCATAACCAGACTCTCCGTCTCGCATTACTATTTTAACAGTATCAAGGATATCCCTGTTTAGATAACTGAATAATGATGCTATATCCTTTGATGTAAATCTGTATCCAGCAGAGAATTCGTAATATGTGCCATTCTTTTCGATGTACTCATCATATATCGTTGAAAGTGTGGTGTCGCTTCTAACCAATTCTGACTGCGCTAGCATTGCGTCAAAAGACAGTAATACTCCAGATTTGCTGTAATACGCAGCATTGTGTATATTGCTTACAAACTCACGAAGCGTTGATGCACCAGCTGCAGCTTCCTGCAACTTCTGGTATACATCTTTCATGTCGTAATATGCATTGAATCCAGTGTCACTATCCTTTATATTTACAATGGAGTTTCCTATCATCATTGACTTTGGAACGATCGACGTAAGCAATCCAACGCGTTTCGACATGGTTTCAAGAGGTCCAAATGCAGTCTCCTTGTATTGTATTACGTCCTGAAGTCCATCTGCATACTCACCGTCGCTACTTTGGTCAAACTTAACAAGAGAGTTTAAGTTTCTTATTGTATCGATAACGACATTAGATATAACACCAGAGTCTCTTGTATCATCAGCATTTAAGTTATCGTATATATCTCTAAGCGTCTCATATTGCTTTATAAGCATTGGGTCTGCATTCTTTGGATCCTCTGATATCTTTAAGTGTAGACTACGGATTGCATTACCAACCTGAGTCTTAAAGAATACAGTATTTATCACAATGTTATCAACACCGGTCTTCTCTAATATAAGGCTAGCCATATTGTAATATACACTTGAGATGACCTTAGATAACTCACCTTTTGTCTTAACGTGCCTGAATAGAGATGCGATGTCGTTATTTATTGTATTGTCCCTTGCTGATGATATAGCATTCCTTATAAAATATGTTGTATCCATAACATACTTAGAGTCAGCTCTATCATTATTCTTACCTACACCTATACCTCCTACTATAGACTTGTTTCTGAATCCAACAATACCAAGGAGTGTCTTATTTTCAAACGAATCATTTAACTCCCTTAATGCATCATTATATCCGCTGAATCCATCTTTATTGATTAAGAAGCTACAAGCTTTATCTATCTCAGTAAGAATGTCGTTAAATTCATTTTTAAACGACTCTGACTTAGATATAGCGCCCTTTATAAGATTGAATGCTTCTCTAACGACGTTATTTGAGTATATACTACTAATCTCCTCTCCAGTAAGAATACCACTCAGTGCGTTTGATATATCTAACAACTGTTTTGCGTATTCATCATCATTGTATCCATTGCCTGAGGTTGACCTTAATCTGTTTGATATATTAGCATCTATCAACGAGAGGAGCACTCTAAAGTCATTTAAGTCCTCATTATAGAACAGGGCACCACTACCAAGCTTCCTAAATCTTTCGATAGCACCAATCGCAGACCTTGCAACATTAGCTATATCACTAGATACGCTATAGATGTCCTTATCGCGGTTTATACACTTACCTGTAGATACAATAGATGCAACAAGTATAGCGGAGTTTGCTGTTGATTTTACGGACTTAAATTCACCCTTGTAAGCACTACTAAGTGAACCGTAGATTGCCTTAACAGGGTTGCTCATATTGAGCTTATTGCCATCAATATCAAGCATGTTGGCTCTGTTTTTAATAACGATACCATCTGCAGCGCCAATGTTATTAGACGACTTGGATATCATGTCGCTAATGTCTCCAAATACAATTCTCTTAACACGCTTAGTAGATATATCTGACAGTCCAATGAATTCAAGGAGATCTCCAATGAGAGATAGTGCAAGATCAAGCAGTTTTGCGATAGGCTTAGGGAAGCCTTTCTCCTTCAGCTTTTCTACCCTAGACCATCTAACGAAGTCTTTAAGGGATCCACTATTACCCATCTCGGCAATAAACTCCTCAAAATCTGTGACTATAGCTTTCATAACTATAGACCTATCTGTTGCACCTGCGCTAAGGTATTGTTGATATCTTTCGTATAGCTTCTTAGATCTTCTAGAGTAATTTCCAGTTACCAACCCAGCGAGTGCGGCGTGTATCATCTCATGCATTACAGTCTCAGAGAATGCACCTCTATCGTCAATGGTATTTGTATTAACGTATATGGATACAACCCTCTTATTGTTTTCTGTGCGTATTATTGTCCTTCCTGCCGAGCCTAAGTTACTAGAAAAGCGTATCTTGGTAACACCGTTCTCAATTGCTCTAGCCACAACCTTGCGCATCACTGACGCAATAATAGGGTCAGAAACCATCTGTATGGCATCTGCTATATCTACATAGATGCCATCTTTGTCCATCTTAATTATGGATGCCTGAACTGGCCTGTTTGACACCTTGATGTACGACTGTCTTTCAAACAGGTTAAGATTATTATCATCAAGCTTCTCCGCATCTAATACTTTAGCAATATTCTTCTGCTCATCGCCTAAAACAACACTATTAACATCAGGTTTGGCTTCAGATTGTGCAACCGCCTCATGTGCAACAGTATTTGCAGCAGACTTGGTTGGGTTAAATGTTCCCTTGAAACTCTCGATTGTATTACCAAATACATCCTTCTTGCTGTAATCCAATCCTATTTCATTGGTCTCATTGACATCAAATGATGCTATACTGTTATTCGGAACTACATATCCATTGTCACCAAGCGTAACCTTGATTCCAAGTACATGCATTACATTTACATTTATACCGGCCTGTTTGCACCCGATCCTATACATATTCATCTGGTTGCAATACTTGCCATTCGGTTTACCATCTTCTCCAACTAAGCAGGCGTTCTCTAGGTTTTTTATATTTCCACCAGCATCGCAAAGCTTAAAGTCATAGATGTCAACAGATCCATTGCTTCTTAAAACAACCATATCTGTCTCACCTCTGAATATAACATCATCGGTGCCATTCATTTCGCCGCTATTGATGGTTATGCTTCCCTGGTCCGCCTTAAAGGCAACGCACTGTCCATCGAATACTGAATTAGTATTAGCGTCGCCCTTTGTTATTATCTTATCACCACTCTTGATATTCAGATTTTTGTATACTTCGATTGACTGCGATATAATAGCTTCGATATCATCGGCGATATCATCCCAATTGTTTTTACGCTGAATAACAATATACTTGATAAACTCGTTAACGATTTCCTGTCTATTGCTATCAGCAATTTCACTCAACGTCTTCTTTGTTACATTAGAGCTGGCAATATCCATAACCTCCATCATAAGCTCCCTGTCAGACTCAGGGACACCAACCAGCGAGTCTTCTTTTATGCTTTCAATGATCTTTGATTTGAAAGCATCAGACTTCAGAAGCTCCTTGATATCATCTTTGTTATAGTTGTTTATATCAACTTCTATACCAAATAATGTGGTCTTTTCGTCCCTAATGTTATCAAAGAATGCTCTTAGTATTGCGTCAAATATCGTTCCAACCGCTCTTTCGTCCTTAGTTGAAACGCCCTTGAACGTTGATACCGCCTCTCCGGCTATAACGCTAGTTATTCCATATACATTCTTCCTGTTCTTGCCTATACCAGCATTAGCGGCATTCATTTCAGACAACGATCTGTTAGACTTACTTTGATCACTTGGTAACTCCTCGTTGGCAGGAACTTCCTCATCAAGAGGAACAAATGAAACTTCGTTACCAAGCCTTCTAAACATACTACCCTCTGTTATAGCAACACCACGTACATAAATATAGGTTCCTTCTGTATCAAGCTTGCCATTTGTAAAGGATGCTCCACATTCGAACATTCCTTTATCCTGCATAAATTCAGCTATGTTCATACCACTGGTTACCTCATCTTCGATGATACCTGGTAGCATAGCGTTAACAAAATCCTTTGTGAACTCCAACTCGCCGTCAGATATTCTGTTAGCGAAGTTTGTTGTCCTGAGGTTAAATGATAGCATTCCCAGATATTCTGTAAAGCTATTTACGGTAGCCTCATCGTCATTCTTTAGAAGCTCTAAATCAAAACCGATATCTTCTCTCTCCTTTGTCTTATCGTTTATATACGATATGTATACAGATGGCCTGTCGCCATTCTTTCTAAACGAAATTGATGCATTGTATGTACCATCCTCTACATCAATCAGCAGGAATCTCTTCAGGTATTCTATAAACCTAGCGTTTACATCTCCACTCTCAGTGTAAAGGTTGCTTAATACAAAGTCTGCAAATCTTCTAGCATTTATGTTAGATTTACCAACTGAGCTTACGATGTTTACGCCTCTAAATGCAATGTTTCTTTCATTGCCATATCCGTCGTTTACTCTTACAATAAACTCAGCCTGTGATATTTTGTTGGATTGGATTGCTATATTTGCCGTTCCATTACATGGGGTCAGTATTGAAGAACCACTTCCATCTCTGTATGATGATACATAGTATACATTATCACTACCCATCTTGCAGTGATCCTTATGTATAGCGCTATTCTTTACGTTAGAAGCAAGCTTTTTATCTGCGTTTTTTATTGGGTGTGATACCACCACTAACCCTGGTCGTATATTATTGAGGTTATCGATATTGCCATCTATCTTTGCAAGAATGCCATTCACGAGTGATAATCTTGCATCCAGCAAGTTTCGTATCTCGTTTATATTTTTCTCCTTTGTTTTAAGAAATGCTCCAGCATTCTTAGATACAGATCTTCCATACAAATAACCTATCGTTGTATCAGTGCCGCTTCCGGCATCTCTTATTGCAATTTGGAATTCGATAGTGTTGATGATATCCATCATCTGCTGCAATGTATTAGCATCGACTCCACCTGCAACGCTATTGTTGATGAGATCTTCGCTAAGCTTCTTTAGCTTCTCAGCATAACTACTTAATATTTCTACTGCGTTATTCTCGTTAAGCTGTTCACCTATTTCATCAAATATCTTGTAAACTAACTTAGCCTTGGTTGCGGCCTGATTTTTGCCTTCAAATGCGCTAAGGAATGTATCTTTCTCTCCCTTGCCGGTTTCTATGTAATATACAAAATCAGCCAAGAAGTTCTCCGCACTCTCTTTAACACCTTGTGCGCTACTTCTTGTAGCGTTTTCATATTCATCTAATGCCTGCTGTGGTGCTAAGTCCTTACCAAAGATAATCAAGCATGAAGTAAAGGCTTCTTTGACACCCTTAGATACGCCATTTTTATCTAAGATAGCAATTATGTTATTATACAGATTGTTGCTATATAAGCCAGTCTGGTCTTCTGGTATGCTATTATCCTCTAAAAACTTCTTTAGTTTCTCGTAGAAACTCTTAGCCCATTCATTTGAATTACCTGGAGTTGAAGACTCTATCTCCCCAACAATACTAGTCGCTACAGCCTTAAGCTTCTCAGCAAGCTCCTTTGATACATCATCATCTGCAGAACCGGGTATCTCATTATCAGCCCTGTCGCCAGGATTTTCATCACCACCGTCGTCATCAAGATGGTTCTCGGTATCTGTTGTGCCGACACCAGTATCAGAATCCTTGCGCTCTGGCTTCTTATTTTGTTCGCCAGATGGCTCAAGCTCCTTATCCTCAGTAGGTATCAATACGACTGCTGAGTTATCGATAGCATTATCATTCTCATTTAGATTAAGAGACGACAATCTACCTGCTGTCTTTCTAAGGTTCTTAAGCAATTCCTTTTTCTTTGCCTTGTTCTCGCTAATAACTGATTTTACACCGCCAGATACAGACTCCTGTATATTGTTAGCAATAAGCTTCGTAAACTCACTAATCTCCTTATCGCTATTTGATATACCAGAAAGCAATGCCTTTATGAGATCACTGTTATCACTATTCGAAGTAAGCTCGTTTATACTATCTAATATAGCTTTCTCTGAGAATATAGCTCTCTTTAAGTAATCGAATAATGAATCAGTATCGTTTTTATCGTACTTAGTCTTGTTAGTTTTCTCTAGGTAGCCGACAAGCTTATCAAACTCCTTACGTAATACATCATTATATCTATTACTGAACGTATCATAATCACCCTCAGGGAACAACTCTGCTTCTGTAGTTATGCCAGAATTATGCATTTTAGCAAGGAATGTTTTATACTCCTCTATTGCGTTACCACCCTTATCTGTAAGTGCAGCTGTTCCGCTTAATGCTATATTATTAAGCTGACTATCTGCATATGCTATAGCATGATCTCTGTTTTCTGCATACAGCTTCTTTGCAAATACATCTATTATCTGCTTGATCTTCTCGGCGTCATCTATTCCTAGCTTACTTTTTAATTCATCAAGAAGCTTATCGCTACTATACTTAGCAAGTTTTTTCTCAAACGCAGATCCGGAATTCTCATGTGCTATGTTTATTATCGACTGAGCTATAATCCTCTTAATCAAATCAGATTGGGCGCCAAGCTTTCCAATAGCAACATCTCTTTCGGCTCTAGACTTACCATTTGATTCTATTATAGATTTAATAGACTCAGAAGCTATAGTTACGATATCACTACCATTGTTAGACTTTGATATATTCTCGATTATACCATCAAAGGCCTCACCCATAGATGCTTCGTTTATGCTCTTCATTCTTGACAGCGCAGCGTGATTGGCTAACCACATATCCTTAAGCATATCATTATTCTCTATACCAAGTGACTTGAATACATCTCCGAATGTAATGTCAGATATTGACCTAATCTTGCCAAGTGTCCGCATATATTGCATCTCACTCATGAGGTTCTTTACTCCAGTTTCTGTATCTGACCCTTTGATAACATACCTATCGTCACCTATTTTGGTGTAGTCGTCCTTACTTCTGCCTGACAAGAACTTAGATATTCCGCTAGATGTAAATGTATCTAACTTATCATCAAGCTTCTCAACAACCTGATCTGTTCTTCCTGACCTAGCAAGAAGATTGTATATATAAGCATTTCTAACTAACGCCTTTTGCTGAGATGTAAACGCATTCTGTATGCCAGAGATCTTTGCTTTGGTTGACTCAGATAACTTACTATCATCTCTACCAAATGCAGAAACCATATTAACCCTGGCGTCATCATTGCTTATTGGAGTTGCGTTTCCCTTTTCGTCAACATTAAATGCTATACCGGTGTCAACATCATTACCGTCTTCATCTTGTATTACTAGCGTGTACGGATCAGCGTCATTCTGTTTCAGAGTACCACCTGATGATGCTATAAGCTGATTGTAACTCTTACCATGTATATTCTTTGCATTATGCACAATAGCTTCAGCGAGTGTCCTATTAGACGCCTTGGTGAATGCCTTAGATGCAACATACTGACTTAATGTAGATGCGAGAAGTTTATCCTGCTCTGTGTACTCAGAAGTAGGCTTATTTAACCCAAACTTCTCAAGCAGTTCCTGGCCAACGGTACTAGTCTCATCAAACGCGCTAAAATCGCCCCTTTTTATGCGATCTAAGGCGTTTTGTATCTCGGAGGTTATAACTGCATCAGCGCCCTTCATCTTCTCGTTAAACTCAATAAAAAGGCGCTTCCTTTCGTCGTCACTAACAGACTCTAAGTTGTTGTTCTTTCTGTATGATTCAACATACGAATCAAATAGGAAGCTTCTTGACTCAGACATAAGTTTACTTGAGAATCTTTTGGACATAACAAAGTTTGCTGCCTTGTTTACCGCAGATGCCATCACACATTGACCACCCATTGATGTTGCCAAATGTAGGACTATGTCTAGGTTCTTCTGGGGATCTACAACATCATCCCAGTTATTTATGTGCATTGCGCCTCCCCATATGTTGTTTGCGATTTCCTCGCCGGTCTCCTCGAGCAGTCCACTCGTAACACCCATTGTATACTTAGTAAGAAGCTTATTTGCTCTACCAAAGAATGTTCTCGAAAGTCTACTTATCCCAGGGATGTTATTTAGCGCTTTACCTATAAGGAATCCGGACCTCTCTGATCCATACTCGCCAGACGTTGCTTTCATCGCAACATCTTCAAATTCCTCTTCTGTATCTATAACCTCACCGTTGTTATATTTCCTAAACTGCCTATGGTATGTATCGTCGCTTGGTAATCTATATAAGTCACCGGTTTTATATGAGTCGTATGTCCTTTGTCTCATCCCGAGGCCAATCGTATTTGCGTCGATATAACCCCATAATCCTATCATAGCAGCCTCATCACCAGTGGCAGCGGTCTTTGCAATAACATTAGCGAGTCTTGATGCCTGCTGACCTTCCTTGGTTAATTTGCCCGTAACGTATCCAACTGTTTTAGCCCACCTTTCTTCTGGATTTGACGCTATGAACTCAATAGGTTTACCTACGAACTTAGCAGCCTTATTTACAAATGACCCAGTCTTACCTATCTTAGATAAATATCCTGCACCCTTACCTATCCAGCTTACAGCCTTAACCTCGCCAGAAATAGGTATTGCAAACTGAAGCATATCAAACGCTCCGTTTGCGTAGTCATATAGGTTAGATGAGTATCCACTCTCCTTGAGCCCGTCGGATAGCTGTTGTGCCTTCTGGTTATAGTATTCAGACTCCAGCGCAAGCTTTTCAGAATCTCTCAATTGCTCACCTTTCTCGGCCTTATCCATAAGGTCTCCGGTACCATGATCTATGAAATCCCTAACACCAAACGTAATCAAGTCGCTCCAATACCTTGCACCATTGTCGTATAGATTATTCTTGAGAGACATACCAATCTTAGTTATGGTATGATTATCTGACATCATTATGTCTTGAGCCTCAAGTGTCTTTATTGCCTCTTCATTACGTCTTTTGGCTGTATATATAGCCTCCTTATCTCTTTCAAGATCTTCTGTTGGTTCAGGCATGGATTCACTTAATGCGTCAATCTCATCTTCCTTGGCCTCTATTTCAGCCTTACGCTTATATGCAGCCTGGAGTTGATGGTCGAGCATAGACTTCATTCTTATCGTCTCGAGGTAGTTTCTCGAAGCGTTCCCACTCTTCCTTCCACTATTGACCATGGCGTATTCATCTGTAATATCACCGGTCTTACCTGCGTCTACTACAGCTGAATAAATATTATCAACAAGAGAGAAGCCATCAAATCCCTTTCCTCTAATAGCATTAATAAGCCCTGTAGTCGTGTATAAGGCTGAGTTAATAGAACCACTGAGAAACATGTTTTTAGCTACATTGAGAGCACCTTTATCATTCTCTCTCTCGTAGCCCATATCTACGCCAGATATATTTCTCATCGCATTGCCGTATTTATTATTGAAATCTTCTGCAATACGATTCTCTTCGTCTTCCTTACCTTTTATCTTTATGTAATCATTGTAGAAGTTCACGGCGTTATCGATAGAGCCAAAATTCTTTCCAAGCCTTTCTGTATCCTCAGCTATCTTGTTCTCTACATCAGCTATTCTCTTCTCTATATCAGCTCTTTGCTCAGGAGTTAGCTTTGGGTCTTCTAGTGCGGCTCTACCTGCATCTACGAATTTACCCATCTTATCCAAGCTTGTAATGCTCAACACATTACCTTTTCCAACCTCATCGAACGCACTGCGCTCTATGTTATATTTATCTGCTATGCTATTCTTCTCCTCTGCAGTCTGTCTGGCAGATATACCAAGGTTTGAGGCAAACTCCTTCATGTCATCAACTGAAGAAAAGTCCTGCATTGCAGACGAGTCTATTTTGTTCTTAGCTAATTTAAGATTCTTTCTAGCCTCCTTTAATGCAGATATGTTTTTTACATCTTCAACCAATTCGTCGGCTGATGAGCGATGATACATTGCATCCTGAAGTAATTTACTTATTCCACCCTTTTCTTTTATCGCATTAGATGCCTTTTCTATCTTATCATCAAGTATGACGCCAAGCGCGTCTATATCATCCTGTGATAATAAATTATCCTCACCAAGCATCTTACCTGCGTCTATGCCATACTTTTTGTATCTATCATCACTGGCAGCCACAAGTCCGTTTATAGTGTCCTTAAGGAGCTTGGAACTACTCTCCATGGAGTTAGTTCCGTAAGCATTCTTAAGGCTATTTATTGCAGATAGTATACGCTTAATAGGCTTGCTCTTAATAGATTTATTCAATTCATTAAGCGGAGCTGAGCTATTGGTATTCGAATTGTCGCTCGTCTCAATAACAGGTGTTGACTCTTGATCGCCCTGCTTTCTACCAGTAGGTTTTAGGTTGTTGTCGATTGAGCCTTCCTCTACGGCAGATGCTACAATTGCATCTTCGTCGTAATTCGACTCATCTGTATCATCATTAGAACGTTCATTGTAGTATTCTGCGATGGCATTCCTTTTCTTAGCTATAACATCAAGCATGTCCTTGCCACCATGCCTTATATAATCGCCCTCATTTAAAAATCTATTCATAGAATAAAAGTTATATTATAAGTATATTTGGTCCTACTCCAACCATAATATTGCATCTACTTTGCAGCTGTAGGCGTTCCAGTGGATCTTGCGCCAGGCCTATAAGCAGACCATGGCTTATGTTCTGATGTTCCAGCGTTTTTGCCAGCCTGCTTAGATGCAGCATCACGCATCTCGTCTTGTGCTATACTTCCAATAGCAACGCCAACCTTAAAGGTAATAGGACTATCCATTCTAATTTCCTGACTATTAGAGCCCCATGTATTAACGAGATCTTTGACCAATTTAACTCTATCGATCCTACCATCAACTTTAGAATTAGCCACCATCCTTCTGGCAGTCTTAATGGCATCGTTTCTTGCTGGATCCTTACCAGGAGCTTCATTACTAAGGCTTTCGATAGCATCAGCAAAATCATCAGGTTCTGCCGTACATTCTAATATGGCCGCCATAGAAGGAGATTTTTTATCCAATGCATTAACACCAACAGAGTTTGTCATTTTCATATGCTTGTCAAGTGCATTTTTATCATTAGGATTGTTACTGTCTGCCTTACTTGCATTGCTCTTCATATTTCTCAATACATCATTTGTGACAACAGTGTTTAACACCATGAATGGGTTATACTTATCGCCTGCGCCTACAACCAGTCTGGTTTTACCATTTCCGTCTGTGTAAACTCCGGTAGCACTTCCCTTTATGTCGTAAGTTTCTGTAGCTGTTGAATAGAATGCAGTATATTCTGGTATGAATAAAACATCGTCCCTAAAGTTAGTAACCTTATTATCGTTAACGCTAGTTGAAGTCCTCTCCTCTGAATCACCCTCAGACTCCGTAGTTCTAACACGCTGTGTACTTATTCCGCAGTTATTGAATACGTCGGTTGTTACAACCTTTGAATTCTCGTGCTCAGAAAAGAATGTATTTTTATACTTGATTGCACTATTCTCACCAAGCCAGCCGGTGGCAGCACCTTTATCGTGAGCACTTATTATCATAATTGCCCTGTTATATGAATCTTCGCTATCCCAGGTTTCCTTATCTATATATTTAGGCCTGCTGTTACCCCTATATGATATCTTGTTACCACGGGCATCTGTAATGAATGATGTCCATATACCATCCTCGTTGTCCTCGTATTTACCATTATCAAAGTATGCCCATTTTGCTCTGGCTACATTATGAACATTCTCTATCCAGTCTATATCGTCACCAACCAATTTTGGTTTATTACCACTACCGCTACCATCCTTCGGTAATTGTCTATTTATCTTTCCAAACGTCCTATTGTATCCAAGGCCATATATATACTCCCTAGCAAGAGCATCAATTCCATTGCCAAATGAAATAGGACTTTCTTCATCTGAAACAAACCCGCTTCCCTTTGGTTTCTGCTTAAACATATATGGAGTATATCTACCTGTTCCGGTAAAATCATCTTTTAGTATTGCAGTCCCCTTAGCAGTTGTTTTAATAGACCCGTCGTCATTTAGGACAACATGATCCTTTAGTAATTCGTAATAATCCGATTTATCTCCGTATCTTCCAAGGTCATTAAGCATCAGTACAGCCTTAAGTCTAGCACCAGTCATTATATCGCTCTTGTCTGGAATCATGGATACGTCTTCTGCCCAATGGCCTGGATTATATGCCTCTGTTGAAGTTAATCCATTGTCGTTGCGCTCAGACTTTGATTTATCTACATAGTCTGCAACCCACGAATCTTCTGATTTCAAATAATGGAAACCATTGGCCTCATTTCCTTTCATCCTGCCATCCTGATTATAAAGATTTGTTGCCTCATCTACAGCCTGAACTTGCAGTTGGTCTAGATTCAATTCCGTTGCATCCCCTCTTCTTTTGTCAGCCTGTTTTTGAGCACCCTTCTGATATGCAAGCACAGGGCTCATATTCTTATTTAGATCCCTGCTAAAATCACCTGGAGCCATATTGGTTCCCAATGAAGATATCCTCTCAATTTCAGACTTTATATAATCATTAGCCTCAGATGTAAAGTCGTCATTTATGTCTGTGACATACATCTCATTGAGGTTCTTTAGTTTCTCGGCTCTAGCATCTGCATTATCCTTTGCATCCTGTCTAGCTCTATTGGCAAAGTCATTCAATGCTTTCCAGTCTATAGGTTCGTACGTGGACACAAAGTCCATGTCGTTCCATTGTTCAAATAAATTAACCATAGTTATTTCTTCTTGGATTTACCAATTTTCTTAAACTTGCCTTTTGTATAGTCCCATGCTTTCTTTACTCCGGCCTTAGCTTTGTCTGCACCCTTCTTAAGCTTAGCTTTAGTCTCATCAGACATCTTATATGTTGGACCATTGCTACCAGATGCAACTCTAGCGTTATATCCACCAGGACCAGTATTACTGAACGCTCTATTAAGTGCATCCATATACATCTTACGCTCGCCTTCGTTCATATATCTAGCAGCTCCAGCAAACTGTGTAAGACCATCTATATATTCCTTACGAGCTTTATAGCTATCAGATTTTCTAGACTGAGCAAGCTTAGCTCTAAGCTCTGCAGCTTGTGCAGCGTGGTCCTCACGTCTAGCTCTAGACCTCATATTCATCTCATCAACCTTCATTCGATTGGTCATGTTTTGCTTCTCAATCTCAGTATTAACTCTATTAGCTTCCTGTATCTGAGCTGCATCATACTTCTGCTTAGCTGCTGCTATATCAGCCTGCTTACCTGCGAATCCTAATGAAGCTGCTATTGCATTGGCTGCATTACTACCGCCGCCACCTCTAGATGCCGCAGTCTGTACAGCTGCTGCTTGCATCTTTCTAAGGTTTGCGTCATCACTCCATCTATTGTATGAACCAGGAGTAACCTTACCCATATCATACTTACGTGGGTTTATCTCCTCTACAGGTTCATTAGCTTTAGCCTGGTGGTATCTAATATATGCACCCTCTTCATTATCGTATTGATGAGGATCTTCCCATCCGGCATTCATAAGTTGTTCCCATGTTAAATCTTCAGGGTTCTTCTCTTCGTTACCAGGTGTTTTGTCATCATCTCCTTCTTTTGATTTACTATTGTCAACTGTAGGTTCTGAAAGACCGGCATCACCTCTTGTAAGTAGTTCTCTGTTTTTTGCTGTATTATCAGCAGGATCCTCTGCGCCTGGGCTGCCAGCTTTAGCGGCATCAGCGCCTGCAGCTGCTCTCATTTCATCCTCTTCATCTCCGCTTAAATCTTCGGATCCAGGACTACCTGCATTTGCTCCATTGCTTCGAGATAATAACATAGTGCCAGCCGCTGGAGAAGATGAGCCAGGAGTATTCATACCATATATTGCCTCATCAACCATATCAGTATACAGCTTTTCTGCACCCTCAGCGTTAAAATCAAAATCATCTGGGATTCTCCTCTTATATGCAGGTGTCTGTGTTAAAACGCTTCTACCTTCAATATAGAGCGGATACGTTGCATTTTGTTCATGATCAGTTCCTGCGAAGTTGTTCGCCGTATAGAACTTACCCTTTCCTGCTGTATCCCTAAAGTCTTTTACATCTCTATTTATTATAATCTTATTTCCAGGAGAGAAGTCTTTGTATTTACCGGCTCTAAGCATCTCATCGGTAAACCTTAAGTTCTGTGCAATATACCAGTCTGGAGCACCCTGATTCAGCTCCTCATTTATGATAGCCTTCTGCCTATCTGGTCTACTATCAAAATACCTAGCCATCTCAGAGTCTCCAACAGTATTGTTAAACTCATCAGAGTATGGTCTAATTGGAGATGTACCCGGAGCTATCGTTCCACCTTGATTCTGAGGTACCGTATCCATTATACTTAGCTTTAAGCCAAGTGGATTACCTGTTCCTTCGCCCTCAGTTCCACCTACATACTTAGGTAACTTCTTACCTCCGTATTTGAACTTAGTAGCAGACTTAATACCAGCAATCATCTTCTGATCTTCCTGTGCTGCATACAGCTTATTAAACGCGCCCGTAGAGGCCTTTAAATTGAGTTCTGCGGTCTTTCTATCTATTGGTGAGGCAGATCTATCATCCAGTACCTTTCGTGCCTTAGAATTGACTTTTGATAGGTTAGAAGCCATATCAGCAAATGATCTATTACCAACACCTAAGCTATCTGACAATATCCTTGTACCATTCTCTAATGATACTGGTATCTGATCATCCTTACCCCTCTGTGATGAGTTGTGTCCTACTGCCTTCTGTATCTCACCATCAGGATTCATCATTACTTCCTTGTGGTCTACCAATGCATTAGGATTATTTGAATGAGGTTTCTCACCTCCGTATTTAAATTTGAACTTACCTCCGCATTTATAATTCATTCTATTGTATTCGTCCATTCCTCTAGTTTTTATACTAGTATCTGCAGATGCGATTGCTTCATCACTCGCCCTTGTTTTATCAAGTATCTGCCTTTTCACTTCAGCTCTCATGGCATTACCATCTAATGCTCCGGCGCCAACACCAACGATTGTGCCAAGTGCACCACCAATAACACGACCCCATGGGCCGAATTTGGCACCCCACTTTTCTCCCGTTGCCGCATATTGTGGTATCGTTTGCATCATTGCTGCGCCTCTATACTGAGCGCCGCTTCCACCGGTTGCTGAGTTGGCAAGTTTATCTGTGTGGTGTTGGCCAGCTTTAGATAACAATCCAATGCCTGGTGTGTTTTCTATGAACGAAGTCTCACCAGACGCATCACCAGCTGCCTTTACAACTGCTAGCTCCTTGTTTACATCACTCTGTGCTCCGGCAGCACTAAATCTACCTCTGCCTTCTATATTGGTCGCATATTCATTACCAACCAAACTGGATTTAGGAGCTGCTACGTCTACTCCTGTTGCGTTTGCAGCATTTGATTGAGCGCTATTCTCTTTGTTGATTGATGATATAGCTCCTGCTGCGGCATTGATTATATTACCCCATCCGCCGCCACCGTTACCACCGGATGAGCCAAACGCATTGGAGAATCCCTCCATATTAAAGTTTCCATTCTTCATAAAGCTACCGAAGTTGCCTATGCCGAACTTGAACTTAGGAAGTAGTGGGTCGTTCACCAACCCACCCTTCTTGTAATTTCTTAGTCTCTTTTTCATATTTAGATATAACTACTCCTAAATGTTGTTATGACAGAAGGTAGCTTAAATTCGCCACCGCCATTATTAAATTCAAAGTTTTCTATAAGGTACTTACCCTTCATTCTGTTAGGGTACATGTATTCAGAATCTGACTTAGTTCTAGGTATTGCAAACCTATAATTATCTTCGCGCCTACCTATGAACTCAACATTATTAGATACCATAGAAGGTGTCTCAAAATTTATAGTTGTAAAGTTTAATCCAGGTTCTCTAAACTCAGCTGAGTATTCAACATTGTCAAATACTTTTGTTACTGTAGGAGACTCATTTGCAACAAACCTAAGCTTAGATGCATCTATACATGAATCAACATTATGCTTCCTAAGTATAGCTGTCTTATCAAATGAATACAGGTCGTTAAACTGTCTTGTATAGAATGTTGGATTGTTTGTTACAAACGTAGTTGGAGCTTCAATCAACTCGCTATACACTATTGTGCTAGCTGGCTCCTGTACAGCCTTATCAGCTCTATAATACATATCATCTCTAGGGATGAATGTCATAAGAATCTCCTTATACTTTGGGTTGTATGTAAATGCGAGTTTTGCATTGAATCCATCATGATATTTGTTCAACCATGATTGGAATCCCTTCATCTTAGACAGCTGGCCAACTCCTCCCTTGTATATTAATACCTCATGCTTGTTATGGTCGTACCAGTATATTGCGCTATCGCTAGATGCATATACGCCTGATGCGTAATTCTTGATACCATAATTGTCTAACACAGATGAGGCTATGCCATTCTCTATCGTTATATATGTTGGTGTCTTAAGTACATCTCCAGTTCCAAGGAGGAGGTTTGTATTTGTATCATCCTGAACCAGCTGCTTTTCGTTCACAGATATAGAAGCAAACGCCGAGTCCTGCCAGAAGTATAAGCTATTGTTAAATCTATACAATCCGGTTATTGGACCATATCTAGAGTCAACGTCTATCTTATTATCTGCCAAGAAGTCTGTATAGGCATCGTCCGATTCATTTATAGTCTTCGTCTTTGAGTATCTTATGCGTGTATCAAATGTACCACTACTTAATTTCTCTATAGATCTAGATACGGTGCCAAGTTGCTCCTGGTCGGTTGGTGGAACATCTGTTGAAATGAGCCTATGCATACCATTTACAACACCATCTGACAATCCAGATACGCTACCTGAGTTTGGATATTTCCAATTGTAATACGACCCTGGTCTCCATAGTCGCGTAGACGAATCAAGGCTTCGATACTTTTTATTGTATTGAACTACAGATGTATATATACGGCCAAGCGAATTTATTCCACCAAACTCATTTAGCCATGATGGAGTCGTGCCGCCAACCATATACTTTCCAGCTAGTTCGTAGTCTCCACTATATATATGCTTATTTTCTATAGAACCATCAACTGATTTATCGCCTGAAAATTTCTGTGTAGAGACTCCATTTAGAGCGTTAATTTCAGCTGGCTTATATCCATACAGTAGAGATATATTTATCTGCGTTTCTATAGGAATTAAGGCCTGCATTTGCGCACTAATACTTTCCTCTGTAAATACAGAAGCAAGTGGACCACTGTCTGCGCTCTCATAAAACACCTCATCTGCCCTTTCGCCTCCATTATACGCAGCAAACGCTATTGCAGCACAGTCTTTTCCTCTACTGTCAGCGCCTGGTACTTCTGTGTCTGTATTATTCATTGCCCCAAACTTATTCTTAGGATTACTGCCTGCAGCCCTGGTCAGATATGTGCTAGTATAATCATATACACATATATATTCGTCTCCACTGAATATGGTCTGCTCTATATATGCTGGGTAACGCTCTATACTACCACGCTTCTCTGTCATACTCATAGATGTGCGACATAAATCAAACTTGTCAGACTCTAGTGGTATAAGAGCTCCTCCGGAAGGGGCAAACTGTATAGACGATCTCTTTACTTTATTTAACCCAATCCTGTCGAAAGGAATTTTTACATCAACAACAACCAGTGACGTATAGTTCATGACATCGGAGACGGCATTTGATACATTCCTGTCCAACAAGCTTTCTGCATAACAACCAGATATTGTTGGTATCATGTAGTCTTCATATAATGATACGTAAACCATATTGCCATGAGATGGACTTGTTCTGCTTCTCCTTATATCTGGGTTTGTTTCGGTGCCGCCACAACAACCAGTTAGGGATATCATATGCTGACCATGTGGTCTTTTGGTATTAAATGCACTATCAACAGTTGTTGTACCAGCTATTAATGCGTTTATCGTTGGCAATGCTAACCATCCGACTCCTGGCACAGAAGCAACTGCAGCCATTATCCATTTTACATCGTTATCGCTCAATAATTCAGTATGGTTAATCTCATACCACAATGTATATGGGGCTATGTACATGTATGTAAATATACTAGTATTGTCTGTACTTTTAAGTACACCTTCGTTTGCGTACAATGTTCCAATCCTACTAGTAGCGCTATAATCTATTCTACCCCTATCAGTTCTAACAACAGACGCATAATTGTAGTCACGTATCTTTGATTTTATAGAAGACACGCCAGACTCTATTTCACTATCTGACGCCATATATGCGTTATTTGCATATTCGTAATTCCTACCCCTTAATCTGTGTGTTTGGTAGTAATATCTACCAACTATATTCTGACCGCCAGATAATGTAGCAAGGTGCACTGAATATGCTTCTTGCTGATCATCCAAGCTACTAACCGATAGACTAGCGAGTGTCTCGAAGATCTTGGTTATCGAAGAATCTGGACCAAGTGACTTCATCAAATTTTTTGTAGATCTACCATGTACATACAGCCCATCGCAGCATCCTGTTGATATTCCTCCGGTCGATAAGTACGAAACATTACCGTTACTTGTGGATGGATATGGATCTGAAATAGGGAATGCATACCCGGCAGACTTAACTGCTGAATAGTTAAATGGAACTCTAGTTCCTCCATCATAGTCTGGATTTCCATACCAGTCTAATTCGTAGTTTTCAGCGTCAGTCCCACTATTATCTTCCAATACATCAATAGATGCAAATGGTCTAAATGATGACATATTTGTTTTTATCGGTTGACTATAGCCATACACTTTATTGTAGTTGCTGAATAACGCAAGTAAAGGCGTGGATGCCATTGCAGCATTCCTGCCGTACCCGATATGCACTGGACTCATGTCAGCATACATTCTGTTTATATCGTTATTTACAGCACTAAACAATGATGTATTGCCAACGATGTATGAATCAGCTAATGATGCACTTAAGGCATTATTTAAATTGCTTTTCATATTGTTGGTCACATCTATCGCCGAGTTTTCTCCTTCGCTTCTATAGTTACGCATAACGAAATCAAACTCTGGAGATATTATACCGAAATCCTTCCTTGACGCCGGGAATAAGCTACCGAACGTAGACTTACCATATTTTACGGTACCGTTTTCAACCCTAGCGTTCCTAATGCCAGATGTGTATCTAGAGTACAACTTGGTACTACCTGATTCGGCAAACGCCAGTGTAATGTCAGTTTGAGGTGCGCTCGTATCACGTCCATCGCTCTGAACTCGTACTCTATATGGCAGGTTGTTTAGCCTATCATTAAACGATTCTATATATTTGTATTTTGCTGCAGAGCTAGACCTTGGCCTCCTTATGTAACTTGGGAAGAAGCACTCTGGGTCACCATATGTAGTTGGGAACCACGTTGGATTAACGTTAGATACCTTATCGTCGTAGTAGTACGCAGAAGAATTTCCACCCAACTCATTTTTGACGGGATCGGATACTATACCATCCCATGATAATCCGGCATTAACATTATGGAACAAAGATTGCAACACACCTGTTGCTATTACAGTCTTATTCTCGAATAACTGTCCGTTACCGACTGAAGATCGCTGCGCCCTTAATATCTCGAATGAATCAAATATCTGGAATGATGCCTTAGCCTTTTCTATGGCTGCCTTCATCACCTCAATATCAAACTTAAACTTAATACCAAGTACGTTTGCGAACACCATAGATCCATCGCCTTCAGTGTCGCCATATCCGCTGCCATTACTTTTGTGTATTGTAAAATATGGTATCACAGACGATGATGGCGTTCTTATGTCACCAATCCAGAATGATGCGCATCGCTTACCACCTGACGTTCTAAATGATATTATATATCTATAAACCTCATCTCTCTTGAGGGATCTGAACTTTTCTATTATGAATGGATTATTGTAACCACCAGCATTCCTACATCCTGTGTTAAAATCCGGCTCTATGCCAACATTGTACAATTTATTACTGCCGAACTTAACCATTTTACCGTCTGTGCCAACCGGTATATATTCACCATGTACTGATATACTATCGTTTACATCCCAGTCTCCATCTGTCCTTGGACTAAATACCCTTGCGTTGTTGTGACTCAGCTGATGGCCGCCAACAACCTCTAATCCGTTTTGATTAAATGTTTCATTATCGGATATAGCAACCTCTTTTGTTACAAACTCATACGACACTATAGGACCACAGCCACCAATCCAATACTTACCAGCATTCTCTGGATCACTAAATGGATCAGTGTCGTCATCTCGATGGAAGTTAAACGTCTTATCGAATCCATAGTTGAAAAACTTACTACGCTTATCTAGTTTATCATACATCTCTACACTAGGTAGATTATCGTATGGAATATAGCAATCAGACTCAGAGGAAACTGGAGTACCGTCATCCTCTCTCTCTATGTTTATGTAATCAACAGATTCGCCCGCACTACCATTGATAGACCTTTTTTCGATCATCCTCCAAGACTCATCCCCCTCGCTGTCTCCGCTTCTGAAGCTATTGTCCCTAAGATCAACATATCCGTACCTATTAAATGGATATGACCTAAAGTCTAACGCTTCAGATTCCCCATTATCAGAAACACCTAATGTAGAGAGGTTCGTCTCTGGTTCTATTACGTTTGCTGCAAAAAGAATATTATCCTTCTGCTCAAGAAATCTCGGCATAAAGATTGTACTCAGAGCGGAGTTTGCATCATATATTGCAGTTATATCCGATATCATCTCGACGGCTTCATCACCAAGATTGCTTATTGTTGCATATGCACCAAGTGAATTACCATTCTCATCGAACTCATAATCATCTATCGCATTTATGAGTTTGATATCATCAACAAACCTTGAGTATTCAACATTACCATCACTACCTATCGGCGCTGGTTTGTAGATTCTTATAACTCTAATAGAATCATACTGATCGAGTAACTGCTGAGGTATGAATACCTTTAATCTAATACCAGTTCCAGACGACTTTGGTTCGCTAGCCTCCTCTTTCTCTGTCTGAGATTCAGCCCACTCTCCCCTGCTAAATCTATTGAGTTGGCTACCTGCATCTTCATACAAAACTATTGGACCAGTAGGAAGTGCAACTCCTGATTGCGCACCACCGGCATTTGTCAATACATACGTATATCTATATACACCAGTAGGCAGGCCGCCATTCGTCAATAACCCAGAGAGAAACATTGAATTGTATGGAGACATAGGTACAATAGACGTTGCATCTTTAGAGTCGTTCTTAAGGAAATAACCCTTGTATGCATCTATGATGTTCATTGTCTGTATCTGGTTGTGACCATCAGCCCAGTATATCTTAACGTTAGTATCAGACTCATACATCATTGTAGATGATATAGGCTGATGTATACCATACTCTCCAACCCTTACTAATGTACAGAAGAAATGATCTTTCCATGTTGTTCCGCTAAATCTGTCAAGTGGTATGTATCTGTTGTTGATATCATCATCACTAGGATTATCGCTGGTTTCATTCTCATATACAACATTAGTTGATATTTCATCATATTCACCAGTCTCATCATTCTTACGCAACAATGTCTTGTTGCTGTTTCTATACAAATCGCCTAATGCTGTTCTACATGTATCTTCATTGAATACTGGCCTATTCTTTGGATCTTTAGTGAAGTCCAACAGATATATTCTATCGATATGCGCATCTGATCCAGTTACCTGCTCTCTGGTGAACACAACAGCATACTGCCTACATGAATCAACATGTATTATACGTTCATCATTCTTTGATGGTGTATACTTACCATCATCTGTCTTCTTATCTGGATCTACATGGAATATGCGCATATCATATATAGTTTCTACTCCATCGTAGTTACATGCTACTCCAGTAGAACCATCATCATTCGTAACTATACGAATGTTTTCTGCATATTGGTATGTACTATTCTTTGCAAGTGAAGGATGAACATCCATATTCATACCCTCACTAAACGTATTTATAGAGTACATACCTTCTTTTAAATTTGGCATAATTATAATCCTTTATGTCTGTAATTGTAGTAAGGCCTATTGGTTTGATTGTAGATCTCTTGCTCGTCTCCACTATGCGTAAAGAACGTAAGATTCTCTTCAATCTCTGGAACGAGTCTCTGCCAGTTATTCTGCATTGTCTGTAATTCATCTGTGTCTGGCATCATGCAATCACCATAAGCCTGCTTTCTATATATATGCCAGTTATTCTTTATTTCTGCATATAACTGAGCATTCAATGTACCTCTCAATACCTCAGGGAACTTGAGCTTCATAGCCACATACCAATATACAGCTTCTTTGTATGAAGCTATATCTGGTATCATTGGGAAACCTTCCTCATCAACATTAAATGCCTGATAAGATATAGTAAGGAACCCATATCTCACATTGGTATTGATAAAGCCCTTATTAAGCGTATATACAGGCTTAAAATTAGTCCTAGCGGATCTAGCTGTAATAGTATCAGGTGCTATGTTCGTATTAATCATAGACATCAATACTGGCAATACGTGATTAAATCTATGCTTCAGATGAGGCTCATGGTGATGGTCATGATGATGTTCGTGGTGTTCATCTTCATCATGCTCATCGTCTTTCCTGTGTACATGTATATCATGCTCATGATAATCGTGATGCACATCACCATCTGCAAGCCTCATGATTATATCCTTAGCCTCGTTGTCTGATATTGGTCTATGCACAGAATACATACCTCTAACAAGATGTATCAGCTGTTGCATCGCGTCACCTCTGTATACCAAAGATGGACCATATTCAGTAAACCTATCAATCCAATATCTATCTGCATCCCAGCAGTCAAATGAACCAGTTGCCTTGGTCATTGGCATCAGGTTCCTCTGAGTACCATCAAACGAATAGGCACACTGGACCAAACTGTGAAGATCGTCTGGTATTCTTACCTTATAGTCCACTATAGGGACAGTTATGACTTTCTTCACAAATTGGTCGAATGCGCCTATTTTCTCTATGGCTTCAGTTATCCATTCCCTTATATCCGTTATTCTATGCAGTTCCTCCTGTATATCGAGGTCTGAGTATATTTTAGCTACAACCTCTTTAGCGGATGTAAATTTGTAAACCATATTATACTGTTTTAAAATTATTGTAGTAACCGTTGTTGATTACCTTTTGCATCTTTCTTTTGAATTGCTTACTAGCGACAAACATATAATCACCAAACATTCCTCGGTCTCTTATCCATCTGAGAGATATCGCATACCCTCTTGATGCTACAAATGGGTCATCCATATTTGGCCTAGTTCTAAGTATCTTACGCATCATATTAACAGATGCTTTCTTCTTTATGATCCTCAGACCACCTATGCCATCTCCAAGGTATACCTGGTTGCCTTCCAGTAGTTCCTTCTCTAATATATTATTATATATATATATTATATTATAATAATCTATATAGTCTATAGATTTATCTAATCCTACAGATATACAGTAGTATACATAAGATGCAATTATACTGTGATTATGATATAACTGAGAGTTCTCATATACTGTTTTGTTCCTATAGTCAAATCCAGCTCTATATACCCTCCTGATTGCTTCCTTTGCAATCTCATAATTCTCACTACTGGTATCAACTATCAAGTCTGCTTCGCTTATCATACAAATCCTTAAGCTTACCAAACAATCTATTTATCTCAGACAGATCGTCGTTAGCATTATTAGTTCTATCGCTTATAGCCTGAGTCATCAAACCAAGCTCCTTGCTGTATATGAACTCCTTAAGCTGTGCTATTATGTTCGATGGGCATTCATATGGTGCATTGTAATCGTACTCTATATAACCAGTATTGGTAAGTATGTTCTGCACTTCTGTAGGTACCTCAAATATAGCCTTAAGGTTTACAAGTTTGATAGGAAGTAATGATTCTATATACAGATAGTCTTCCTTCATGTATGCGACTATATCAAACTTAGTCCATTTACGATGCCTCTGTCTTACAGCTCTACTCTCAGGCATCAGCTGTATCTCCTTGCCAGATATTGTAGTGAGCTGCACTATTCCGTTCTTGAAGTGAAGGTCTATGGTCTTTGGTATCTTAGTCTTAGATCTAAACACCAACAGCTTTAAGTCTCTTCCAGATAGGTCGCCATAGTCAAATGGCTCCATCTCAAGTCCATTCACCTCTTGAACATATGTTTCATTCACATATCTCCCTCTATCCAGATCCTGCTTCAAAAGCATAGATCTGTATTGATGTATCCACATCTCAATCTGGTTTCTGGATATCTGTTCAGACTGTGCAATATTATTGCCTCTGATTACATTCATGATATCCTGAATGATTGTGTTAAGGGAGTTATAATGTATATAACCTATGTTAGTATCCATTTTATTCGTTTTAAGACGTTTTATCTACCTTATGGAACAACTTAAGGCGCTCCGTAATAGAACGCCTCAAATCGCCTAAAAATGGCCTCATTTAACGTGTTGCAGCAACACCATAAACTACGCCACCAACTATGATAGCAGAGCCAACTCCAATCCAGAACTTATTCCTATTCCACCAGTTGTTCTTCTTCTTAAGTTGCTTATTGAGATCTACTATGTTGTTATTAAGTTCACCTATTGTGATGTTCTTAATTGCAACTATAGAGTCTGTAGCTATAACCTTCTCTTCAAGAAGAACAACCTCATCCCTGAGTGCGTCATTAGCATTCTCAAGTGTTGTTATCACTGTATCGGCTGCTGCTATAACAGAATCGCACACATTGGTTGATTCTGTGATCGTTTCTTTAATTGTATTGTACTTAACTATAACCTTAGACTTAGCATTGTCAAGAGAATCGGCTCTATGCTTGACCCGAACAAGCTGGTCATCTAGCTCCTTTATTCTCGCCTCCATAGAGGCCGTTTTTACGCTGTCTAAGGCGTTAATAGTATCGACTGGTACAACTTTACCATTGTCACTATCACAACGCACCAAACAGCCTAAAATAAGGCCTATTATAAACATCGCTAAGTAGTAGATAAGTACAGCCTTGATATTAATCTTCATCTATGTCTACTCCTGTTAAGTCCTCTGCCTTGTTATTTACGAATCTCTTGATTATCCTGAATATCTTTGCATCGCTTATATCGCACATATTCTCAAGCCAACTCGAGAACTCTACTAAACATACAAGCAAACACATACCCTTTGTTAGCATCATAGATTCACTGTCTAATACATGGTTATCCAGGAAGAATAGTAAGACTGCGCCTATCACAACGCCTATTATCTTACTAATGGTATTCCATGCTTTCTTACTCTTGAACTGATACTTCTTACCAGATTTCTTAGCTCTCTTGGCATATGCAACATTTCCTGTTACGAAGTCTACGCCAATAAATACTAGCATAAGTATAAGTATTGGTGCTATTGGTGAGAAGTATGAGCATATGAAACTTACAACATATATTAATATCTTGTTTATGTTAGTTAATATTGTGTTTAACATTTTATTAAAATATGACATACGATACCGGGTTTATTTTGTCCATAACAAACATACCTACAGTAGCATGTATCTTTCTATTTTTGTCCGCGACTACAGGCAGTGTGTCAAACTCATCCGAGATGAATTTATCTCTCATATCTGAAGATACTGTATCTGCAAACTCACTGCCATCTATAGTTATACAGACTACATCCTCATCTATCTTGACATCCCACTTGGTTATCATATCACCTCCCGCTCTATTTTTCTTGGATTATAAACAGGTCCTCTTGCAATTCTTCTGTCATCACCATCGTCAGCAAAGATTGTATTCTCAAGTTCTATGATAGCTGGAGACTCTATACTATAGAGCTCGCCATCCTTAAAGAACTCGATTCTAAATCTAAGCAATCCTGGATCAAACATGAAGCTACTGTCTGAGTCTATTGTAAACTCAAGTGTTCTGTCTGTATTATCTATAATAGCAATACCATTCTCAATAGATGCTGTAAACACATATCTATTCTTATTAGTGAATGCCATTATACGAATGTTGTCATAGGATGTAAGATCAGCAAACTCGTCGTTTATGCTGCCAACCTTCATCTTAAACTTAAGCGTATCACCTATGAATCGCTTACACACCCTTCTTTCAGGTGCCTTCTTCATTTCCTTAGGAAACATGTTTTTAGATTTAATTAGTTATATACTCGATAAAGATGGATGTATAAGTATACTATCCAATCTTTAATTCCTGCCTTCTATTTCTTGGGCTGTAACTTACATGAACCCAATTGAAACCATATTCATTGATCAACTGATCAAATGGAAGGTTAAGCTTCTTTATTAGATCATATAGCTTCTTGTTCTCCTCTGGAGTATCCTTGACTGTACGTATATCAGCGGCCTCTCCAGTCTTATGTTGACTAGTAGAACTGCCACCTACGGCTCTATTCAACTTAGGGCATCTATAAGCTGAATCTACGATAATAGGAGCTCCATATGCTTCTCTGAGCGGATCCAAGATTAGCTCTATAAGCAATGTGAGTCTCTTCTTAACAGCCTCAGTTGGTGTATTATCTATCTTCTTTCTAGCTGCTGTCTTTGACTTACACAGCTCATTGATTGTAAAATACTTCATATTACTGTATGTTAAATACTGGCTTATCCGGATATCCGGTGGTAAAGTCATAGTTCTGAATCTCCTCAATTGTGTTCAATGCCTTTATCGCCATCTTATGTTCAAATGTTCTCTGCATACACTTTATTGCATACACCTCAACATCTTTGAATATAAGCCTCATGGTTGCAATTGGTATGTTAACAACACCAATCTTCTCATCGCACAATGGATATGTGGTATTACCCTCAGCCTCCCATTTATCTACAGCTCTCTCTAATGCTGTTCTATCATCTTTGTCGGCCCATAAACCAACTTCTCCAAGATAGAACTCATTAACAGCAGTAGATTTATCGTATGTATCCAATTGAGCCAATCGCATCATTCTAACATCCTCTATATCCTGATTGTAGTGAACAGTTATAGATGTATCATCCTCTGTTATTGTATAGTTGTTTGTCATAGCTCCATCCTTCACTATCATTTTGTACCCGTGCTGTAGCATCAGCGCTGGGTCGGTAGTGAATACCATAGAATCACCATCTATAAGCCTGTCTGGAGCGTATTCTATACAACCGCTAACTAGTTTTCCAAATTTAGTATTCATATTATTTATTGTTTAAAATCAACTCCAGTTGCCGTAAGTGGCAAATGCCGTACTAGTATAACTCTGATAAAGTATACCACTAGTCCTTTCATACATACCAACTTTACCGTCCCATTTTCTAACTGCTGGCTGGTAATCTCTTTGAAGTACGTCGTTCACCCACATTTTACACTCTCCTACTCTACCATAGTCCCTTGTGCTGCTTGCATATTGATTATTTTGGTTCAATGCGAACAATGTAATGATAGAGTGGCTTTGGAATGTAGTTTCTGGGATAGATACTGTTTCCACATTCCCGTTTTGATCTGTTCTTGTTACATGGTCTGGGAATGTTTCTATTGTATAGACATTATTAATATCTGCTATTCCAAACCTATAGGCATCTGTAGCAGAGTTTGCATAGTCTAATGTTGTTCTGCCAGACGCATTACTACTGCTTGAACATAGGCGGCATAAGAATTGGTTTCGGTTAACTGCATCTCTTGAGCCGAAGATAAAGAAACGGTTAGTCTGAGTAAGCTGACCTTTTATCTTTACCTTTACATTGCTACCTCCATTTATACCTGTTCCTATGTATTGCTGCCCAAGATAGCCAGAAGTAACAGTATTTTCCAAATAGTCATAATAGTCGTACTCATCAGCGAAGTTACCAACGTTGAAGTCGTATTCGTTCTCTGAATGATAGAAAACATCATTGATAGCGTCGTAGTAACCAGTCCTTCCGTCATTCCTTCTAGCAGGTTTAAGCTCCATTAGGGGTTCAGTATCCTCATATAACTCTATGGCACTCATCTTAACCCCTGCAATTTTATTTACAGGACTATTAGAGCTGGCCGTACCTATCGGAGCGTCATTATGGTTAATAGCGAATAGATACATGTTAAATGGAACCGTGAACTCCGTTCCATCCCAAGTTCTTGTTTGATCTCCTGTAGCAGTACCAGGTCTTTTTCTCACCCATTCCATAGAGGTGTTAGCAACAACATTATACCAATCATAAGCGAATGAGTTACCGAAGTTCTGGACGCTATTGCCTGTTCTTGAGAAGATGCTACCGCCTGAGGTGGTATTCTGAAACCAATAAAATACTGCAGTACGGTTACTATTACGACTGCCAAACAATATGCACTCCTGCGTAATAGTAGGAACTGAGTATCTGAGTTTTAAGCGAGTTCTATTGTTCGGCTGATAAGGCAGTATTATATACTCTCCATTACCTGTATGTTCTAGATAATCAAAGAATTCGTATGTTGCGTTTCTTTGATTACCAAGCAACGACATAAATATTCTATTTACCTTATTCATAACTATTGTGATAAATCATACTTTGTCCATACTACATAATTGGCCTTAACTCCGATTATCCAGTGTTCGTTATTACCAAAGACTGGTGTTTCTGCAAACCTAAATGCAATAGGGAACTGTATTGTTACAGGACCAGACGCTACGGTTGAAAACTCTATAATACAGTCTGCATAGTATCTAAACTCCTTGTTTGATATTAGCTGTGTAGCATAGTGTATTGTATTCGTCTTTAGGTCAGTTACTCCACCATTGGTGAATATCTCAGTGTAAGTAACCATATCACTAAGCCTATGACCATTTAAATACATCCTCTCGTCTGGAGCTAACGTACCTCCATCGACAGTTACCGTACCGGCTCCGTCGTTTATATTGAGTTCAACTTCGTTATATTGGTATTCATTATCGTCATACGATGTTCTTATGATAAGCGTATCATTTCCAAGGGCGTCACGTAATATAACTTCGCCTGTATCTGGATAAGATTCTCCAGGATATGGTTTTTGCACATGAGCGGTAATTAGATCAGCATAACCACCATTCTGGAATGATGTATAATACTCAACCTCCTCATATCCGTTATATGAGCCATCTCTATCGTCAGCCACATTCTTTCTCCATGAGTAAATAAGATCGTATCCACTATTGCAGATATCCGTGCTTATTATAGACGTTAGATATGTATGGCCGTCTCTGATTGTCGTACTTCTGCCCAAGGTTGTATACCAAAAGTCATTGCCCTGTGGTGTTCTACCATCTAGGCTCCATGTTGGAGTAAAAGCTGCATCATCAACCTGCACATCTGGATATTCTGGAAGCGTAGGGATAGTTTTATCTATACTTGGTGTGTCGAAAAAGTATGTTCCAAATGGGCCATCTAGTGATGCATACTGTATTCCATCTTGACCTATTGTAAAGAGCCCATCACCATCTGTATCATAGAGTCTGACTAACTTCATTCCGTTCTTTGTTTCGGATTGAGCAATCTTTACATCAGACATCTTAACTATACCCTTACCATTGGTTCTAGAGCTTATATCTATCTGTTTATTACCATTCTCATCCTTAAGAACTATTTGACCATTTAGGATATTGGTAGAACCCTTATCTCCGTTTACCTGCAGCTTAATGCTATGCGTACTACTATTGCTGTCGCTACGCATATCTATATACGGCTTACTGCTTGCACCAGATATTACAACTGTACGGTAACCATTATCAAGGTCCTTGAGACTAAGTTCGCCATTCTGTATAATGGTTTGATATGTACGCCAGCTGTTGTTTATAGCATCCAGTGTAATAAGCTTCTCATAATCACCTGAGCTATTGTAGTCTCCCAACCATATCTTACCACTCTGTATCCTAGTTTGACCATTTATAGTCTCTGCAGCTTCGAGAGATATCTTACCTGGTTTATCACCATCTGTAGACATCTCTATATCAGTAGCACGTATTGATGTATCTGTTGTATAATCAAACTCTCCACTTACGTAGTTCTGGAACCTCAGTACATCATCAAGCCTCTGGTTAAACATCTCAGATCTATCTGACGTTGATGATGTTCCATCCTGTACATATGTCTCTCTGGTCCCATCTTTATCTGTAATCCTTACTATGATACCAGTATCCTCTTGGTTTCTAAATGCTTCTACAATTGGGCTGAATCCATCTTCACCTGGTGCACCATCCTTTCCTGGTTCTCCATCTTTTCCTATCTTACCATCTATACCATCCTTAGCACCACCAAATGCTACATTGACTACATACTCAGGATGTATATCATTCATTAGACTTAACGTCCTGTGTCTGTTTTCATTCATAATTATTAAAAATCTTTATGACATATGGTACATTCATTGTTAGAGCGTTGTATAATGTGATGCAACTCACTCTCCTTATTAGCAGCGCTGCTATATCCAACTCTAAGTCCCATGTAATCAAGTAAGTTTATTGTAGTTATTGGAGTTTGTCCAGGTCTTAGTCCGTTTACAGCTTCAACTATTTCATTTATCTTGTTCATCATATCGAAAACAAGATTTGTAAACGCAACGTCTTCGTATATCTCATCTTCCTGACGATCCGGATAACCAAACGCTATGTCGCAATATATCGAACCGGATGCATCTACGACAAATGTGTTTTTTGCTACAGTATATGTGGTAGTCTGGCCGTTGATAACTTCTGTTCTCTTAAACCCATTTCCAATAACAAATGGACAATCCAAATACCCACCGCCTGGGTTTACTGCATCTGGAATACCCCTATTTGTTGCAGTGTTATCATTACCAATAATCAAGCAGTTGTTTCGTGTCGCAGATAATGCTGTTCCAACTAACAATGAATTACTTGCTGTGCCAATCTTTACTGGCATAGTTCCTTGCGGTGTATTCTGAACTTGATATATATCCAAGCTTCCAGTTCCGATTACATGGTTCGTTATGTTTATTGTACCAGGTTCATCCTGGTTTAATGTAAGCGAACCAAACTGATCACCATTGTCATTTACAAACGACACTGGATAGTCGTATATGTTAGCATCAAGGCGCCATACAGAGCCATCCATAGCTGCGCTAATCGTATCTGAACCTTCTATTGTAGCAAGCTTAGCATATGAATTATCAAACCCTATTACATAATTGTTATCAGCATCTCTATTTACAGTAATAGGTTCCGTACCAATTATAGGCAACTCCTGTGCTGTTACATCCTTACCATTGTATACAGAGAATTGCGTATAGATAATCTCATTACCTTCATCATCCTTACCGTATACACCATATGTAGATGCCTGACCTGACCCTGTGTTTATACTGATAGGTGCTACTCTGGTAATACCATATCCTCTGGGACCTCTATCTCCCTTATCTCCTTTATCACCCTTATCACCTTCCTTGGTGCTATTAAAACGAACCTCAACAATGTTCTGCTGAGGCTCGTCTGGGTATGTAAAATTTATATTACTCATAATTGTTGTTTACGTATCTCATTTATAGTTGCGCCAAGCTTGGCGTTATAGAATGCAACTATATCGTCTATATCACAATCGAACATCCAACCATAATTAAGCAAATCTTTCGAATTAAAGCAATTTATGGTTTTTATATGATCGCTACTTCTGCTCACAGTATACTTCGGTGATATCACATCAATAGCAGCGCAGAATATACGCTCATCAAACTTATGCTGTATTCCAATGCTAGATGCGTAGTCATATATATGTATATACGCCTCTGCTAAGCAGCAAATCGACTCCATGCTTCCGAATACAGCACCACTGTTTATTCTAAATCCTCTATCTAATGCATAGTACGAAGATAGGAAAACATCTGCACTATTATCTGATATCATTTCATCAATTGTGCCAGTTTCTATATAAACATCATTGCAATCTATTATCAATACATATTTATACTTGAGGTGATTTTGTATGATATATTTCATAACATCATACATCTTTTGCGAATTATGCTTTTTGCCATTCATAATTGACACTGCACAATACCTATCAGATATCGAATTGAAGTCATGATCTTTGTATGTGATAATCAGGACGTCGTTGCGTGTTTGCTCAAATGCAAAATCGTCTTTTATCTTTAGCACATTCTTTATGCCTCCAGGGAAGTGAAATATCATGGATTTACCGTTGGAATATGATACATATCTTTACTTACAACCTCCTCTGCATCTATAGACAATATTATGCTTGATACATAATCTGTTATATCAGATATTTGTCCATCTTCATCAATACCATCATATATTGTCCCTGCTTTTGGAAGTGTAAATAATATCGCGTACACATCACTGTCGTCGCCATCATCTATTATATACGTATTACATTCATCTAATGAAGCTTGTCCGTCAAATGTATTTAGCTTATCATTAAGTTGCGCTGTAGTTAGAACTGCAGTTGCATCAAGCGTTACAGTTACATAGCTCAAATCGCTTGATTTTGTTACATCAAGAGTATCTGGAGTTCCAGTGTTTAATGAAACGTCTGCAACATAGCTCAAATCCTTAACATGAAACTCATCTGTATATGCAGCTATCTCAAATTTATTTCCACTAGACACTAGATTTCTATACATACTAGCAGCGTTTCTTGGTATCAAAACAGGCTTAGATAGTACGGTTAATTTGTTATCGAAATCCGTCTCGTTATTAAACCCAACTGTATTATTACCATCTGAGATTGATGGCCTGTCATCCCATACGCCAAAATCTGTTCCGTATCCATATTCTATGTAATATTCAAACGTTTGGCCAACTGACGATATTTTGTCTCCTCCTGCGATGAATTGCGTTATATTAAGTCTATACACAGAGCCCTTCTTAAATAATGGTAATGCTATTTTATAATAACCATTATATGTCTCACCCTGTTCGCCTGGTATAGGTATTGCTGTATATGCAGCAGCACCGAGTGTAGCTATGGATATCAAACTATCTATAACAGATTTCGTCGTACCAGTAAGTGTTGATGATACGTGCGTGTAGTCGCCTACCAGATCAAAATGAAATTTTTTATTTTGATGCAACATACCGTAAACTCTATTCGAGCCAGATGGGAATACACCGTCAAATGTTAAGTCCTGGGTGCCCCTATACTGTGGAATTCCGATCAAGTCACTGTAACTACCAGTTCTAGCAACCTTAGATAATGTGATATATTCTGGGTTGGCTGCATTAGCATGGAACGTCCCAATAGCTGTATATGTTTCAGGAGTTGCATTGTCTACAGATTGTATTGTAAGCTCAGCATTACCAATGATTGGTTTATTACTTAAATCAGTATACGATCCGCTAGTTGCAACCGTAGCTAAATCAGATTTTTTCGCATAGCTTGATGCGTCAGTTAACTCAGCAACTGTTGTTGGAACAAGTATATTTATAGTTTTAGGCGAGCTTTGATCTAATGTAAAATAATTTATCTCAGTACCATTTCTTTGGATTGTAATACGGCTATCATTTGCAGCTGCAGGTATAGTAGGCTTATCAATTAAGTCATTGTAGTTGCCAGTCTTTGATATCTTATGTAATCTTATATCATTAGACATAGACTCATCACCTGGTCCTGGTGTTACTGCAGTTGAATTATTCGTATGCAATGTACCAGCAGTACCAGTTGCACCTGTACGACCATTGTATACATTAAATGTCTTTGTTGTCTCATCAGAGAGATGTACTGTAACTACATTTGCTTGACCATCAAATGTACTCTGCTCTACCGTTATATCATCTATGCCAACGCCATCTTGGCCATCTTGACCATTCTGTCCATTCTGTCCAGCTGCACCAGTAGAACCCTTTGTTCCATTCTTTATAAAGAACGACGAAGATCTACCATCTGTAAGTGTAGCTACTATTTTGTTTATTCCGCCGTCCTGCTGTGATGCCTCTACTTGTATTATAGATGCAACGCCAACACCTTGCTGACCTTGCTGTCCATCCTCTCCAACTGGAAGGTTGAAGGTTCCAAGCAGAACTTCTGGCGTTTGATCTGACCATACACCATACTCCTTATATAATGGTGAGTGTTGCTCTTCCATTAGACCAATCCTACCTATACTAACGCCAGGTACACCCTGTATACCGGTAGCTCCAGATAAGTCTGTTATGAACTCATACCGCTGAGTTCCCTTTACGTATAATCTAGCATTCTCTGATTGATCTACACTATTGGTTATACATACGAATACACCCATTGGTACATCTGGATTACTATAGTCAGCATCCATCTCTGCCACTGAGTTATATACCTTGTATATTGTAAATGGATCACCCTTCTCACCCTTAGGTCCTCTAATATTCTGCTCATCTGGGTTCTCAAGACCTTTATCGTTGGTCCACGATATCTCACCTCCTACACTAACTGTAGGAGTAAATGTAGCACCAGTCTCGCCCTTAACACTTACTGGCTGTGGTGGGTTTTGTCCTTCTGGTGCAATCCATGAGATAACACCTTCCTGTGATACAGATGGTATAAATACACCACCATCTTCTCCATTCTGACCGTCTTGACCAGATACCAAATCAAAGTTTAATGATAACTTACCATCTCCTTCATCGGATATGGTTACATGAGGTTGGTCATCTTCTGACTCCTTTACTGTTCCTATCTGTAGATCTGGAGCAACACCGTCACGGCCATCCTTGCCGTCAACGCCATCTTTGCCTCCTCCAAACTCTACATTAAGAATATAACCTCTTCCATCAATTATATCTACTGCACTCATATCCTTTAATCTCTATAATAACCCCTATCATCATCACTAAGATCGCTATTGCCAAATCCGACTACATTGCCGAAGTGGTGTGGACCGTGTGGATGTCTATCATAAAACTCTCTAGGTACATATGTTCCATGGTGTCCATGTGGGTGGAAATGTGGTTTATCGTCATTCATCTCCCATGGAGCTATATCAGATTCCTTCTTAATCAAAGCGTCTGACAGCTTAAATGCACGAGCTCTACCTATGTTGTTAAGCTTGTGGTATTTAACTCCAGTCTTCAATGTACCTTCTATAGCTGCATCTGGATTATCCAACATAGATGTCGCTACACCTGTTGTTTCCTCTGGATCTGTATATGTAAACGGTAATCTAGCAGATATCTTAAATATCTTCTTACCAGATCTATCGTAATTGTCATTATCTCCAGACGTTTCGGTCTCCCACTTTCCGTTAGCTTCAAATTCCACGAAGTCACCTTTAATAGCAAATCTTCCGCTAATTGCACCATCACCATATGGGTAACTAGTCTCTTCTGTTGCGTTAAGGTCTAACTTAGAAAGCTTACCTTTGAACTCACCTGTAACATCATTGAATGTTGCCTCAAAGTTGCAACGATACTCAGGCTCTGTAGTTGATGTAAACAACACATTTGTAGCTGTAAGCTTATTGGTCTTCTTATCGAATGTAATACCAAGATCAGTCTTTACACCATCTTCAGTACCACCTGTAACAACTATATCCTGCTCAGTAAACTCTGTACTAGATACTCTAGCTACATTAGTCTCAACTATATACTGTCCACAAGGCATGAATTCTGTGGTCTTAGAGTCTATTATGCATTCATATACATAATCACCCTTATCTGACTGATATGCCTTTACAATTGGAATAAAGCCCTTAAGCTCACGCTTAGATGCTTTTACAACCTTCTTGAATGGAGCACCTTCATTATAGAAGTACAGCATAAGGTCCTGATAGTTATCAGTGATGTTCTCAAGCTGACCGTCGTTGTCTCTTATTGTAACAAAGAATCGTATATCCTCTCCTTTGTAAAATCTTTTGTTATCGTACATATTGTATTAGTATATATACACAAAAGGCGCAGTGGTATATAACCACCACGCCAGTGTGTATTAGTTAATATGCTTATTACGCTGTTGGTTTAGAAGACTCATTAGTGTCTGTTATGCCAAATACATCAACTAATTTACCATCTCCAGTCAGTGCGTTAGCATCGTGATCGATAAATATAGTAGTCTGCAGTGGAGTAGACTTGATGAACTGGTTGTCTGCAGAACGGTAGTCGTTGTTATAGAGAATATCTACAACATCGTAAGTCTTACCTTTCTCTACCATCTGAGTACCAGTGAGCTGATTCCAGCGGCAGTCGTTGAAGAACATAGAACCTCTATAGCCAAGAGCTCTCTTCTCGATATCTCTAACGACCTTCCAGTATCCAACACCTGCATCAGCAGCAGCTACTGTCTTAGCAGTGTAAGCTGCAACACCGTCGCTAGTGAGGGTTACATCCTGGATATCGATAGCGTGGAACTCATAGAGAGTGTCAACTTTGTCATCGATAGTGATGTCCTTAGCTGTGAGAGTCAGAACGCCTGCAGCAGATGTAGCTACTACTCTAGCGTTACGTCCAGCAGAAGTTGTCTTGCTGTTGATTGCAGCTGCGAATGCATCAGCAAGGTCAGCAGCAGAAGCAGTCTTTGCATAAAGATCGAAAGACTGAGTAAACTGGATAGGCATCTCCAATACATCGTTGTAAGCAATACGCAGAACGTATCTCTTGCCAATAACTGGAGTACCAATTGTCAAAGTAGCAACTGAGTTAGCCTTAGCTCTGTAAGCCTCCTGAGTTATGCTCTCAACCTTATCCTTAGTTATCTTGTCTGAAAGATAGAACTCGCCATCAGCGTTAACCTTTGTACCAACAAAGATTGGCTGACCTGCAGCGAATGCAGTCTTAGCTGCAGTGCTAGCGATGAAGTTCTTCTTAGAATCAAAGAAATACAGAGTGCCCTCTACAGCGTTTGTAATCTGGGCGTCTCTAGTAGCTCCTGTTGGTACTGCGGCACCGAGCGCCTTGCAAACCAACACTTTTCTTACATGTTTTGCCATAATTTAAATATTAATAAAATTACTGTTGCGTTGTTAATAAACTATTAGTTGTTGTCATTCTATCTGTATTGGATATACTCTCCAGAGCCAACGTTACAGCCATCATTACGATTTCGTCATGCGCATGTTCTGGTATATAAGTATATTCAGTATCCCATTCTTTAAAGTTGAATACATCTGGTCTCTTGATGTACGTAAATCGTACGCTATCAATATCGTAAGTACCGTCCGTTATGTATTCAATATACTCTCTATAGGAGAGCCGTAGAGGCCTTGCATTATTAGCATTAAGATTAAACTCCGATAGATAGTCGTTCTTCTTTGTTGTAATGTTGTCATAAGTCGTGTTGATTGGATCAACTAGCTTTGGTATTGGTTTACCAAATGCACATGTTTTACACATATCACCCAATCTTTCACATGGCTTATCACATGGACTCTTTGGCCAGCGTCTATCTGTAGATGTAATAAATACATCTTCTCCGACACCAAACCAGTAGTCCTCTGGCCTGTACACAAAGTAGTCAGTGCCTTCAACTTTTTTAGGTTCAACAACCTTAGTTTGTAAAGTATTTCTAAGGTCCGCATCTCTCTTTTCAGATGTCTGAAATCCATCTGACTTATAAGCATCAGTACCAGAATACCGCTGCTTTACGAACCTTATTACAGCCTGGGTTAGCCAGAAGTCGATTTCCTCTGGCGTAAAGGAAGGATATCCGATTATATCCTCTTTATCTAGCCTTATATTAAATGCCAGATGAAATTCTTTTGTAGTCATTATTTACTTTCAACCTCAGCTTTAATTGCCAAATATATCTCCTGATTAGCCTTACTCTTAAGGTATGCTACAGTATCTGTCAGGGATGTGCCTATTGTATCAGTGCCATAGTAGTATACATTTCTGTTTCTCCTAAGCACATTCTTAGATAATGCATCTTCAATCAGGATGTAGAAATCTCTATCTTTATTGTTGGTCCATTTGGTCATGAAGTCAGAAGGCTTATTGATAACGATATCAAACATGCGCTCTCTGCACTTCTCAGAAGAAAGATCTCTAGAGTTGACACCAAACAATCTGAGACATGCAATGATATCGTCGATAGACATCTTGTCGTACTCCTTGATTGCTGCAACCTTCTTCTCGTTTGCAATGTTCTTCTTCTTAGCCTCAGCCTCCTCGTTGATCATTACATACAATGCTCTAGGCTTCTTATCCTCGTAACCATCCATAACCTCAATATGGTGCTTACAATACTCGTATTTAAATCTATCCTCAGGCTTATCTGTATCAAGAACTACGGGTCTATTACCCTGAAGCTTGACAGCGATAAATGAATCCCAGAACTTAACGTTTCCTGGATCGAGGTAACCCTCTGAATAGCCGAGAAGCTTCTCATATTCTCTACGCTCCTCGTTTGTAAATGCACCTGCATAAGGGAGACCACTACGTGTGATCCATCCTCCTATATATTTTACTGAATTTCTATTGAGACTATTTCTCAAGAAATTCGAATTTAACTGTTTTACTATGACTTCCATATTCTTTTAAAATAGAAGCAGGGACTACTTAAAGCCCCTGCGTATTGTCTATATATTACTCTGCTATCTTAGTCAGGATACCACATGGACGTGGATCAAGAACTGCGATACCTACCTCAGACAGGATCTGCAATGAGTATCCGTCCTTAGCGTTAGATGCTACAGTAGTGAAAGAACCCTTGTTCAAACCTGGATCTGTCATACCGGTTACGACTCTCATAACGAGCTCACGGTTTCTCTTAGCGAACTTACGGATGTTAGACTTACCGTTGATGTTGCCGTTGTAGAGAATCAAGAACTCATATGAACGGAGAGGCTTCAATGTTACTGGATCCAACTCTCTGTTGAGCTCAGCGTCATCGAAGATAGGAGCGTGCATAACTGTAAGAGTTATACCGTTGTGCATCTCATAAGTCTTGAACTCACCGCTCAGCTTCAGATCACGACCTGAGCCAGATACGAAGTGAGTATCAATCAGGTTGTATGCACCAGCCTTCTCCTCGAGTACACGAGAGAACTCTCTCTTACCCATTGCACCAGTGAATGCAACGAACTTCAACTCCTGAGAACCGATACCAGTTCCGATGATGTTGTAAGCAAGGTCAAACAGGAACTCATCGAGGATATCAGCAGTCAACTTAGTATAAGTACGTCTGTTGAATGGAGCGATCTGCTCATACAGACCAGCACCTGCCTCGATAGGACGACCGTTAGTGCCAGATATTACTGAAGTACCGTCAGCCTTCATTGTAGACTTACCGAAGATCAAACCAGCCTCAACGCGACGTGCGTGCTGATTCAAAGCAAGCCACTCCTGATATGGACCCCACAGGTAGTTGATCTTACCGTTGCCGTCCTTAACACCTACAGAAAGAACATCTGTAGCAGCACTACCGGTGATGTCTGCACGAAGACGCATGATAGACAGTCTGTTAGACATCTTAACAGTAGTAGTGTAGTTCAGGATATCAGCCTCATCTGAATACTCCTCATAGAGAGAGTAGAGACGGCTAACGCCCTTACCTGGCATCAGGTATGAACCTGGGATAGAGAATGCAGTATCGCTAGAGATTGGCTGCAGCTGATATACCCAGTAACCACCATCATTGATAGGCTCGGCGATTACACGTGCCTGATAGTCGTAGTTATCGAATACAAGAACAGCACCAACGCTGAACAACTTCTCGTCTACCCAGATTGCTATTGTATCCATTGGAGTTGCGAAAGCTGTAGGAGTAACGATAGTACCGTTGATCTCAGCTCTCTTGATGAACAATGGCTTGTCTGAGTTAGTCTCAAGCTGCCACTCGTATACTGAGCTATCAATCTGCTCAGTCTTGCCGAGTCCACCTGTGATCAGGTCAAGTGTAGTCTTGTAGTTAGTTACGTTAGTTGTACCAAATGTGAAGGAAATAATTCCTGGAATTTTGTGTGGCTCACGAAGCAATGCGTTGCCAAGCATATTCTCATCAACGAGATCAGCAAAACGCTTACCGCGACCAATCACCAAATTACTAATTGCGCTCTGTGATGGCATAATAAATAAATTTTAAATGTTTTATATTAGAACCCAAACGCACTCACAAAGTCGTCTATGCTACCCGTCTTTGCTGATGGTTTCGTTCCTTTTACTTTGTTTGACGCAAGTGCTTTCTTAAATTTCATAGCTGCGCTAGTCTCACCGGACTTCTTAATTGACTGAACCAATGCGTCTCCTCGCATAGTAAAGAAAGCTGACTCAATCATGTTGTTGATACTCTTACCGTATTCCTCCTGCCACTTGGTCTTACCATTTGGCTGGATCTTAAACATGTAATCAACCAACTCCTTCTTGTCCTTCTGAGATAGTTTGATACCGCGGATATTGTCAGAAGACTTAATGGTATTCAAGGCATTCTCAAAGATTGCTCTCTGCGACTCCTCGTACTCCTTACGCTCCTTCTCCTGCTGCTTTAACATAGCTGCAGTTTCCTTCTCCTTAGCCTTCTTGATTCTAGCAAGTGCGTCTTCCGCCTCATCTTGAAGGATTCCGGTATCTTCATACTTCTTGATCTTGCGAGCTATCTGATTATCATCATACCCTTCGAGCTCGAGGTAATCTGACAAAACTCGTCTTTGATTGCCCTCATCCTCGAGGTTGATGTTATCGTAAGAGATGGCCTCCTTCTGAACTTTATAAAACTTCTCGAAGTCACCGCCATTCTTCAAATACTCGTCAAGCTGTCTGACGCGATCATCAGCATACTCAGGTTCGCTACTCTTCTCGACTATCTCAGCAAGTGTATTAATGAGATCATCTGCGGATTTAGGCGCCTCAAAGTCGTCATCAAATTCCAATCCCATCTTCTCTACCAATGAGTCGAACAAGGTTGTAACAACACCCTCATCTGGTTCAACGTCATCTGAGCCATCGTTGTCATCAGTATCAGTGCCATTAGGTTCGTCGACTGTGTTGTCGTTATCATCATCATCAGTCTTGTCTTCTGGCTCATCTACTGGATCATCCTTCTTATCTTTAGGATCATCATCTTTAGGCTCGTCCTTTTCAGTGTCATCATTGTTATCTACATCAGTCTCTTCATCCTCCCAAGGAAATGGAGTATCTATCTCCTCGACAGTATCAGCTGATGGATTAACATCCTGCTTCTTTGCCATAATTAAAAATTATATTTAAGGGTTACTTCTCTCCGACAGTCTTGTTTTTCAACGCTGTCTTCGCTTTTAATTCTTCTCTCTTATAAGCTTCTTCGTCTTTCATCTTCTGAAGCTTTATCTGTGAATTAAGTTTCTCTTTCTCAAGTTCTATCTTAGCAGTATCTGTTGCTAACTTAGCTGCAGCCTTAAGTCTTTCAGTTTCAGCCTTAAGCTCAATCTCCCTATCCTTAAGGGATCTTTCGTATTCTGCAGTTGTTTCTGCCTCAGTCTGCTGTCTATTTGCTAATGCAAGCTTTCCTATCTCTATAGGATCTGGGGTACCATTGAGATCCTGGTCAAGCTCTCTAACTCCCCTGTAAGCACTAAGCTCTGCAACATATATGTCAGTCTCAGCCTCAACATCAATCTTGTATTTCTGGAGTTCAAGCTCTTGCTGCTTAAATGCATTCTCCTGCTCTCTGTATTGATTCTCAAGCTGGATCTTCTGCATCTCCATTTCTTGCTGCTGTTGCTGTGCTTCCTGAGCCTGCTGCATTCTCTTCTCTTCGATCTTAGCAAGCTTCTCTTTTATCGCATTAGTATTATCTAACGTTATTACCTCCATTACATCAAGGAGGGTTGCTCCGTTCTGCATAGCCGGCTGTAATAACTGCTTCATTGCATCTATATTCTGCAGCTCCTTAGTGTCATCACCTACGAATATATCGAAGTCCTCATAAAGGAATTCATCTGATATATCCATGAATACTCTCTGCATATCATCTGTAATAAAGTGGAGCTTCTTCTTACCGCTTAATGCCCAAGCTGATTTAGCTGTGTCTATAAGCATCTTAATAGCTCTCTTCTTACATTCTCTATGCATATGGAATATAGGCTCTGTAGCTAATACAGATTGGTTTACAGATCTTTCTACAGATCCAACCAACTCTCTATTTTGTATCATACCCTCAGCCTGTGGTGTAATACCTGTAATAGTAGCTGCAAGTCTTTCTATCTCCTGTAGTAACTGTATATATGATCCTACAGTGTTTGTAAATGAAAGGTTTGCTACACTAAACTGATTATATGCAGCTGCATGACCACCTCTATGTACATCCTCGCCTTCCTCATATGGATTGAAGAAGTTTACACCAAGTGATGACAAGTAGTGTATCCATGCCTCTCTTCCTATCTGTTTAGGTATCTGAGTTATATCCATATTCAACACTTGGCCCTTGTCTCTTGCTAATGCAAGTTCTATACGATACCATATGATTATATATAAGTATTGTAATGGCTTAAGTATTGATACTATAGATTTAGGATTACTGTTAGTATTTGAATATATAACTCCAGTATATGGAAGCTTCTGTGAGTTAGGGTTATCTATAGATACATGCTGGTATTGTAATGGCTGAATGCCACAATACATATCAGCACCAATCTTATATCCTTCCCACACCTCTATTATCCAGTCCCAATCTAGCGCCAATTCCTGGCCTGTGACTGCATAATCCTCGGATACTATGGTTTCCTGAGGCTGTCCAGCTTCATCAAGGTATGTTAAGAAACCAACCTTCTTAAATGACTTCCATGTAACGTGGAATACATCAAGACAACCAGAGTTTGTATATTCATCGAAATCTCCAAATACCTGTGTCCAGTTGATATCTGTTTGATCCTTAGCTAATGTATTAAACTTATCGTAACCATCATTTGCAAGTCTAAGTATCTTATCCAAGTCAGATGGCTTAAGCTTATCATACATTCTATCATATATCTCAGCAGGAGTCATACGCATCTTTCTTACAGCCCATGACCCATCCTCGATAAACTCGAGATCTGGTGACTGATCGAATGATATGTATAATGGATTTACTCGCTCCAATACAGGCTCACCGTTGATTATACCTGTGTAGTATATCTCCCTAGCAGCGATAAGAGCATCCTTAAATCCCTTATGGAACTCATGCTTTGTATTGTTCTTTTCTTTGAGGTAATTGTATGTTGCGTATGCAACTGTCTCTGCTACATCCTTATAATCATTCTTCATGTATTTAGCTATAGCATCAGGTGGCATAACTTCACCAGATTGTAACTGCTGCTGAAACTGTGCTTGCTGTTCTGGGCTAAGCTTAGATAAGAATAACTGCATTACATATTCCTCAAGAAGTTGTCTCTGCTTCTCTTGGTATTCACCAGCTGCGTCATCACCTGTTCTGTATATCTTTACAGTATCAGGTCTTCCGGCTTCATTACCAAGCAATGCATTTACCTTATTTCTGATTATATTGAAGTTCTGTATTCTAGCAGGAAAACCAGCATCTACACCATATGGAGATGTAACATGCTTGAGATCTTTCTCGTCGAATACACCATTGTAGAGATCGTAATTGGTTGCCATATCCTTGGCACCCTGCATATCTATGCCATACATACCCGATATGTAATCAACGCACGCCTCCTTCCATTGCTTAGTCTTCTTAGACTGCGGAAGCTTTTGTGGTGGCATTGATGAATATATGTAATCTCTCATATGATTAGAAATTAGTTTTTATAAAATCGGCATGTACAACACTATCTGTGTTGTCTTTGAAGAAGTCGAATCCGAAGAACTGCTCCTTCTTATCTTCCTCCTTCCTTTCTTTTACGGATACGTTATACATATCCTCTCTAAGTATTAAGCACATTATGAAAGCTATAACACGGTCAAAGTTACCTGTATCGTTATAAGCTATAAGCTCTTCAAGTAATGGCTCTGATAGGATAGTAGTAAGCCTCTTTACTCCAGGGCTTATCTCCTCGTTTAACCATTCCTTGATGAGGCCTAATCCATATTCCTTAATAAACTTAGTCATGTGTATACCCTTACGTCTGTTTACGTGGGTATCTTGTATGATATCATTTACGATGTCTGGTGTATCGACAAGTAGGTGTTCGCAATGTTTCTGTGTGAAGTAAACATGCAATCCTTTTCTTTCGTTCTCATACAACAGTCTTGCATTGTAATACTCTAGAAGTCTCCTACAATTCTCGTAATACTCTTCTGCCGTAGGCGGCCTTCCTGTGTATTCTGCAACTATAATATCGTAATATGATTCTATGTTATTAAAGCGCTTATATATGAAGAATGATCCCAATGATCCAGTTTGTGATACATCGTGGTCATATGGGTCACATCCTGCTATATACAACCCAAATGGTGCTGCAGGATCTGGATGTTCCCATATTACTATAGAACCAGTCTTATCCTCGCCATCTGGTATATCGTATGTAAGTATATCACCAAACTTCTTCTGCCTCCACACCAGCTGTCCAGTTTCAGTTCTAACTAGATCACCAACCTGTTTGCTAGCCTGAAGTTTACTGTTTGTTCGTATATTAGATAGATGCTCCATTAAGTCCTTCTTAGGGAATATATTACCCTTAAGATCAAGCATTGCTTCTCTAGGGGTTAATGGTCTTTCTGCAATATATCTATCTACAGCAGTTTGTGATGTTGACTTAGATATAAGAGCCTCTCTATCCTCAAGGATCTTCTGTCTTGATATGATGTCGAATGTATTACCATCCTCATCCATGTATATCCTCTTACCGGTATGTCTATCAACAATATCCATATTTGTTGATTGCGGTATAAAGAATCCACATGGTTTATCGCTTATTCCATCATCCCATATATTCTTAAAGCCTAAGCAGTTATACGCTGCAGGTTTGTAGAACATATCTTTAAGAGTAGCAAAGTTAGAGTCTTTGTCTCCTCCAGTACCATAAGCGATCATCAATCCAAATGCAACGCCATCGTCCTCTACAGATGGTCTGGCAATCTGCCATGCTGCACCTAACTCCTTGAATGATCCAGCCTCCTCAAATAATATAAGCTTAGCTTTCTTACCACGAACTACGTCAGGGTTGTTATTAAGCGTTACGCCTATAATCTCAGATTTGAATCCAGCCTCAACCTCATTGCCGTATTGGTCTTTAGTAAAGAATCCTGCACGCCTATGAAGCTCCTTATTGATGGACCTCTTCTTTCCCCAAGCCGTATGTTCGTCTATGAATGACATGTAATCCCACGCCTTGGTCAACACACCATCACCAGTAAGGTATTCCTTCTTAGATGCATATATATACGTCTTAGAGTTAGGTATGAAGTAAAAGTTCCTACAGGCCATAGATGCAGCCTTGTATGAATAACCCTTACGTCTACTCTTCAGTACGCATAAATGCTTACCTAAGTCCTCAGCCTCTTCTATAGCTGAATAGTAGTATGCATCATAGTCGTAGAAGTTTGGGAACGTCAAATCCTGAGTTCTCTTTACGATTACCTCACCGTTAGGCAGTGTTGTTATCTTATTTACATTTCGTTGTATTGGGCAGTAGTTTAAGTAGAAGTAGAAGTATCCTGATATGTAATCGCCATCACTAGCGGTATAACCATTAATACATCTATCTGTCTCTTCATCCCAATACTTCTTGAAATCACTACTCCCATATGGAGCGCTTGTGTAATATCCGTGTTCTGTAAAGTATATAGCTGCCTGCCTAAACTTGTCGGTATTCTTGTATTTCCGCTTAAAATCTACAGTGGAAATACCTGTATTATTTTCAACCATAGTCTAAAAACAGACAAACCCATGCCAACTTAATGACACGGGTTTATTATGAGTTTGTAATTATTAACCTAGCAGATTCTTAAAGAATTCGCACAACTTCTCGAAGAATGACTTCTTCTTCTCTGGCACCTGAACAACTACATTCTTAGGTCTACCAACCTTCTTCTTTGTAGTCTTCTTTGCTGCGGTCTTCTTAACCTGCTTGTTGTTTGGCTGCTCAAAGCCAATCTGTTTTACCTTCTTCATAATATATATTATTGTTAAACAAATTCTAACTAGCAGGCTGCTCATACATTCCGATTTCAGATTTACCTCTTACTTTCTTTGTTGATGTTGTCTGCTCCTTCTGAACCGCTTCCCTTGCTGCCTCCAATGTCTTTAAAGCTTTGTCGATCTTCTCCATCCACTTCAAAACATCATCTGCTGTAACAAGAGGCTTACCTGATCTATCTACTTCACCTCGTTTGTCCTTAAGAGCTTTAAACTCACTAATAACAAACTCTGCTCCCTCTTCAGCTGCATCAAGCAACCTAGTTGATGGTGTTGATGAGAATCTCTTGAATTCATCTATAAGATCATACTTAGGATCAACCTTAAAGTTCTCATCTCCGAACACATCCTTCTTGATCATGCTGTCACGAATCTCTTCATCATAAGCTTTATACGGTGAATTGAAGTATGTCTTGTAAATTGCATATGATGCATATTTGAAGAACATCTTATCATCTTTAAGCTCATCGTATACTTGCTTAACCTTTGGGATTCCGTAGATTATATTGTCAAGTATTATACTAAAATTCTGTATATCAAAAAACTTCATATTCTAAGTAAAGTACGAGGCCGGGAGGCAAAACACAAAAGTGAAAAATCCTCCCAGCTGCCAGATCTTGGACTCGTACATAAACCTTGTAACTACCATTTATAGTAGTTATGTGTTATCGTTTGTTAATTAACCCCGAAAAATTTAGGAAGAAACTTATCTGGTAGCATCTCCTTTGGGTTCATTATTGTGACCCAAACTCCAGGGTTCTCTTTGTCTACAGAATACCATCGTCCGTCATACTTAAGTGGCATCGGTATTACATGATCCATATCATCATCCTCTATTACATCAAAAGCGATAAGTAGATCAAGTATTATCTGACACATATTATGGAAATCAAATTTATGCTTCGTTCCTCTTACGAAATGAAATCCAATTACTATTGGCTCATCTGGTTTTGCATAACTAAACATCTCTTTAAGATCCATAGTAGGGAATAAGCATGACTTCTTCTTATAGAACTTTACTTCCCTCTTTGCTGGATTGAATCCCATTATGCCAAGATCTGTAAGATACTTCTTGACTGTCTTGGAATGGAATACCCCATTCTTTGTTGCGATCTTTGAGTTCTTTGACGATGGTGTGTTAAATGGTATGAATATCATTACTTGCCTGTTGATCCATATCCGCCGGTACCTCTCTCTGTAGCACTAAGCTTATCTACAAGCTTAATCTTAGATACCTGAGCTATAGGAACTATTACTAACTGACCAACCCTCTCTCCAACCTGATAGAACTCATCCTTGTTGTCTTTGAACAAGAACCAGAAAAGCTTGCTGGCCATGTATCTTGTAATACCCTTCCATCCGGTCATTCTGTATACTACCGATATATCTCCTCTGTAATCTGAATCTATAACACCGACACAGTTTGACTGAATGAGACCCTTCTTACATATTGAGCTTCTGGAGAACAGGAGACCTACATATCCCTTAGGAATCTCTACGGCCAATCCTGTCTTGTACTTAACAAGCCCTTCCTTGTAGTCTATAGTTCTACTTACTGCATACAGATCAGCTCCAGCTGCTCCCTTAGTTGCAATCAGGGGCTCCTTGGCCCCCTCTCGCAATATCTTAGCTTTAAGAATCATATTACTTAGACTCTGTTTCTACAACCTCTGGCTCCAAAACCTCTGCTGCTGGAGCTTCACTAGTCTCAGCATCATCCTTAGCCTCAGTCTTAGGCTCATCAAATGTAAGCTCAATATCCTCTGCCTTTACTATAGAGAGGACAGCAAAAATTCCACCAGCCTTCTCTGAATCCTTATCGGCCTTCTCGTCATGAGCTCTGATAATTGCAGGAGCTGCATTTGTTGTAAGCTTGAATGGGATAAAGATATCGGTCTCAATACCTGGTCTAACGATCATTGGTGATACAGCTGAGATCAATGATGAACCTGCTGTCTCTACAGATGGAGCAAGGATTCCATAGTAACCCTCTGGTATTACAACCTTCCATCCTGAGTGGATATCTATAACATCAGTCTTATCGACTATCTGCTCTCTATTAATCAGCTCAGCTCTAAAGTACAGAATACCATTAGAACCTTTTGCAAACTCCGGCTTCTGTGCCGTCTCAATTACCTTTTTCAGTGTTACGTTCATTGTTTAGTTTCTTATAACGTTCGTAATCTTGTTTTCTAATAAACAGCCTATCGTAATCAGATATCTTTAATCTATCTATAGATTTGCTAGGCTTTCTTCTGAGATGACCAAGTGGGCCTACTGATATGTTAAATTCGGTCCCACTTAATGCCATGCTCTTTATGTAGTCAGAATGTAACTTTATTACTTCTGCAACCTTATCTCGCGGAATCGCAAGCTTCTCCGATACAATCGTTGATAGACTTCTTCTTCTCATCATGAGCTCTCTTTTTGTCATCATGAAACGCTCTCAATATCCAACTAAGATTTGATATCGTATCATTTATACGTCTCTCAACCTCGAAACCCTCTTGATTGTCAAAACCTCTGCCAATGAATCTCTTTCTTAAGGAGAGATCGTAACACTCAAGCGCACTGCGGAATGTGGTCATCATCTCAACAATCTCATTCTTGAGCTCCTCGTTGCTAAGCTTATCTGCGTGGTTGATTAGCCAATTAAAGTCAAACGTCTTCTCAAAAACAGCCTCATCTGGAGTATCGCTATCCTCAGGCTTGTCTGTATCAACCTCTGGCTTATCAGTATCATCCTGGCTGTCATCGGTATCCTCGTCAACCTTATCGAGTATTCCCTTCTTAATCAGACATGTGAAGTGATCTGCATTATCAAGAACGAAATCCGGGTCTATTCCAAAAGCGATAATACTAGTAGTCTCATTCCCATTCCCATCCTCTGAATATGACTCACTTCTATATATGAACAGATTTGAATTCATATCGTATGTAAGCTTATCTCCCTTCTCAAACTGATATTGTCCATAAGCGATAGGCTTAGATACTTCGATAATCAACGCTGCGTCTACGTTATTTCTTTTCATATTCTCTTTTAATTAAGCTTTCTGTTATTGCCATGTTGGTTCCAGCTACGGTGGATGCATAGTGGTCTACCAACATGTTGTATGGGTCTTCATGGTGACCCTTGGTCCATTTTATCTTTACATTCATTGAGCAGAGCAATCCGTATAATCTAACCCATAGGTCTATATTCTTCTTGCCTGCAAATGAAGAATCAATCCACTTATCAAGCCATCCATTGTTAATGGTATTCTCTACGTATTTGGAATCTGTAATGATAGTCACGTCCTTGTATCCCAATGATTGAGCTTTAAGTAATCCGTTTATCACTGCAGTCATTTCCATCCTGTTGTTTGTTGTATTCTCTACAGCCCCATAGGATAGTAGCATATTGCCATTAGCTATAGACATCAAGAATGCCCAACCTCCATTACCAGGATTGCTTTTACATGAACCATCTGTATAGATGACTGCGTTCATATTACTTCTTTACTTCGTTATACCTAGCAACCACATTGTATGGGTTCACGAATACAGCATCCTTAAGCTGGTCGAATGGTATAGCGCTACTATTTGGATAGAGGATTATATCACCAACCTTAAGCTGTATTTGCTCATTACTCTCTGTGTTGTAGTTATATGGTGTCTTAAGGATAATACCCTTTCTGTATGTAGAATCAACCTTCTTTACTACTGTCTCAGTCTTAGAGTAAGTAGGGACTCCGTTCTCATCCTTGATTATCTTACCATCTGCATCCTTGTCAAATACTGGCTCCTCCTGCTTGATTGTAACCTTAATTGGCTTCAATGGCTTTACGAGCAGTCTGTCTCTGAACTCCATCTGCAGCTTGTCATTGATAATCTTAATCATTTTAGCATCTACTTCAGTCATACTTAATGTTTTTAAAGTTAATTTCTTTTATTGCATCCACAACAGCCCATCTATAGGTTGTGTAGGTTTTTAATACATTCTTCATGTCTATCCTTCTAGATCTCCACGAAGAGGCTTTCTTTTTCTGTTTATCTATATAAGCATCCTCTTTAGCTTTAATGTCACAGGGTAATAAGTCTTGCAAGAGATTGTATGCATAGTCTACACACGGTTTATATCTGTCTAATAGTCTATACAGCTCTCTTTCTAGCTTATTCTCTCTGAAATCTGTTAAATACAGGTCTACTTTTTGTAGATCATCTAATCTCTCTCTGTACTCCTCCAGACTAGGCTGCCTATATTGATTATACCACGTTGGATGATCTCTGGCTAGTTCTAAGCATTTGATTTTGAATTCATGGTATAGTATCTCAAAGTCATCATCTGTTTGACCTATTTTGATCGAAGGAGCACCATAAAAGGTTACGTTCTTCATGTAATTTATCTTCAATCTTTGTAGGGTGGATATATGAGTTCGTTACTAGTATATATACATATTTAACGCGTGTGCGCGCGTATATGTATATTATAAATATAATATATATAGTTTAATATAGTATATATGCATATATATGCATATCTTACTATTACTACTATTACTATCCCTAATATACTACGTATATTTGTCCCTTCCTCTTCCCTCTCTTCCTCTCTTAACGCCCAGGATAGTACGGTACTTAAGCTTAGATGCCCCCCCCATTGCAGTATACCTTGTTTTCTTTGATTTAAGGCCTTATTGTATCATGGTGGATAAGTTGTGCCGGTGAATATGGGTGATGCGCTTAAATCGCAGAAAAAGGGCCTTAAATTGGATGTTACGAGAATAGGTTATACAATGGTGTATGTGAGTGCGCATTACATACTGGAAAATACAGAAAGTTTGTGCGTGGTCGAAACTATCTGCGAAACGGGCCCGGTGGGTAAGTGGATTGGGAAGTCCCTCCGGGGGTCCAACAGTACACAGCCTTGTGTACCAACTTGGACTCACTCAGAGACTAACTAATTACTTTGCACTGATTTGTGCCTTATTGGCTGTCGTATCAGACCAGGACTGGTGCTGATCGCACAGAAATGAGGTGCAAAACCAGAGCCACATTCCTCAGTGAAGAATAGTAGCTGAGAAGGAGACTGTCGTCTCAGATTGCTATGCCACGCAGTCTAAAGACTAGGCATAATGACCGAAAGCCTATAGTAACGAGGTCAAGGAGACTACTCGTCTCGACGTTTAGAGTCTATGCGGTAATTCCGAGTAGCTGCATAGTATTTAACAGCTCGGTAGATAGCACAGAGGCTGTGGTGTGCCATGCGAAAGCATGTAATGGCAGTTAGCTTATGAAATTCTTCGATGAATTTAATGGCATAGTGAGTATCAACGGAAAGCAATTTCTGAAGGGAATTGCATTCTCAACAGTGAACGAATTCTGGGGATTGGTGAGTAGAGTTAGCTCTGGAAATGAGCCATTAATGATAGATGGAGTGCAATTCAAGCACCTCACCATATTCACTTATACTGTTGAGGAAATTGGCGTCATGAGGAAAATATTCCCTAATGACCCTGCATTCTGGCCAGAGAACGAGTGTAGGGGCGTACACTTTGATGTGTCTATAGACGTGGATGGAAGCAAATCTGTTCGCTTCCATGATGGAGGTGATGGATATTGTGGATATCTGACTGACACAGTCTACTCAGACGGCGAGTCTGGTACGTGGTGGAATCAGTTTGTGTGGGTACCAAACTCTGTATCAGAAGACGAACTAATACAGAGAATTGTAGATGCATATTAACCAACAAAAATGGCAAAACAATGAAAAAGAGTGTCATGAGAAACATAGTGCTGGCGATAGCTGTGATATCAGCTTGGTGCGCTGGCGCTATGGCTGCTTATGCAGCGCTCCACCACGACGGTTTTATGATCGCCGTATCATTGCTGTATGTTTGTGGCGCTATATGCGCAGCATTTGCAGCAAAGGAGTGCAAGTAACAGCAAACTGAGCTAAGACTCCGAGGTGGCGCTTGGGAACAGAATAGCCATTTTTATTAGCATTTAACAGGTGTGCCAGATACCAAAATAAGTCCCAAGGGCATGGGCAAATTAAATGGCAGTAGCCAAGTTTAGATTCGTTCCAGCAAAAAGCAGAATTGTGGTGCATGGAGACCTTGAGGTTCCTGCGCACTTCATAAAAGAAGTGAACGATAGATTCGATGATGGGTCTATCAAGACACATATACTGCAGATAACACCTGCTGGTGTTCGTGCTGGATTGACAAACGTAATCTATGCTCTTGCGAAGAACGAGGGTGTTAGATTTAAGGTTGACGTTAGGGAGGATGAAGGCGTCTTTATCATAGATGCAGCCATATCATCAGAGAATGATGCTGCAAGAACAGTTGTAATCGGACGTATTACATCCGAGGAAGCGCCAGCGACATACGAGAAGTTGTAATATTCATTTACTAGAAGTTGCGCACGACACGGATTAAGTGTATACTATTATGAAAACACTTAGCTTTGTAAAAGGGATGATAGCTGGAGCTATTATTGCCTATGTTATTGCCAAGATCGCTAACATTAGCTACGCTGAGAATGAAAAGGCTATAAGAAATAGCCTTGGTGATGCTGCAGATTTCGCAGCATATTATCATGACTCGGGTGACGAGTCAGCCATGGACAGTTGCTTAAGCAAGAGGAAGCAGGCGTACGATCTAGGATATCATGGCTGGTATTAATGTTTTATTGAGAGGTATGCAATTTAGCATATCTCTCTTTTTTATGTACCCTACTATCATCTCTTTTCATGTACCCTACTATCACTTGACGAACGTTAAGTATTAATTTTAAATTTTTCAAAAAAATGGCAAACTTAGAGAAAAATTACAAACTTAGAGGGGGAGACCTCGAAGTTAAGGTATCAAGCGTAAACGCTACGCTTTGTGAAGTTGGTGACGAGAAAAAGGTCGAGGGTAAGCGCACCAAGTGCGTTACTCTGTACTACGTATCGCCAGAACTCGAGAAATCTTACGGTAAAACAATTTACGAGGAGGACAACAAGAAGTTCTACACTGCAGCTGTCCATGCCCTCAATTTAGACCGTAGTATTCGTGAGGAAAAGACCAATGGTCTTGACACCGAATACCTCGAGGAGGTGAGACCTATCGTAGAAGCTCTTCAGCAGGCTAAGTTCTATGTACACGACATTACGTTCGGAAACGGAATTAAGTTCTGTCGCTACAAAGACATCCTCACTAAAGATGAGGCAAATAAGAAGAGTACACTTAGCGTATCTGAGCTGAAAACCATACCTTTTGATATGTTGGACAGAGAGAGTCCAACAGGTATCAGAACCATAAACCAGGTCGCTGCAAAAACGACGTACAAAATGGTTGATTCGAAGCTGATAGACGAGGACAAAATCCTCGGTGAGGTAAAAAGGTTTGGAGCTCTTCTTGAGGACGCTAAGATTGAAGAGCTGAACAAGTCGCTCGAAGCGTAAGTGATAACCAGAGCCCTCCGTTGTGGGGGCTTTGGTTTTAACATCAAAACTATCACGGCAAATATTTACATTTTTAAATTAGTAATCAACTTTTAAGAATTTAAGGCATAAAAGCATAAAAATGTTGTGATTTTTAGGTGGAAATGGAGGGAAGACCCCCCCCTTCAACCAAAAGCGCATAATTCAAACTATCTAATAAAAAGATGAGCATAAACTCATAATACAAAATACGAACCGAATGGGTTTGTATTTACAATTGGCTCTTTAGAGCAACTCCTCGTCAACTCTGCATAACAGAAGTACGAGCACTCCGAACTTGCAATTTATGACGGCCTATAAATCCGAGAGCGAAAAGCGAAGCAAGTCAGAGGTTTTAATCGTAATGAAAGTTACGTTCCACCATTGTCAGTAGGGGTGTGTGGGTAATCGGCTAAAGGAACTGTCTGTATGAATGCGTGACGAACATTTATGCACAACGATATGTCTGGCGGCTCGGAAAGACGAGCTTTTTTATTAAATTTAAACATTCACAAAAATAATACCAAAATGAAAACATTAAGAATCAAAACCGTAATAGCACTGTGCGCGATAGTGCTGTTATGCTACATGTCATTATTCGCGCCAGAGATGTATTTCTGGATCTCTACAGGCATAACATTGCCAACATTCATGGTATGTGCACTCCTCAACCAGAAAGAGGATGGTATCACACAGCCATTCGACAAGATGGCCAGACTCTTTATGGGGTTGGCAGCCACGTTGTTCTGCTGCCTAATTGCAACGCTATTAACATTTATAATCATAGCAGCAATATGCGGATACGTCCTACCAGATACAACAATGTATCTATTTATGGCCGATGCGACGTGTTTCGCAATAGGCTTGTTCATGGCATTCATACATATGGAAATTGAACGTCATGAGGACTTAGACGAAGAGGACAAAGACAAATTATAATCAAAACAATCACAAACAAAAACAGTAAACAGATGGTAGAGATGGAACAGATCGGTGCTGGTGTAAGCACCAAATTAGTAATCCCAGATCAAAACAGATTTGTTCTGATAGTGTCAATATGCCTTTCGGTAAGAAAGGAGATATTCGATCTCTATTGGAAAAAGTTATCAATGAAGCCAGGCTTTCTGGCACAGTTGCAAATCACAAATGTCTTCGCAAAGACATCGAAGAATAAGAGAAATCATTATCTTCAGGTTGTGTATCGTAGGGAAGAGTCATCAACGCTTCCAATTAGCTACATACAATTCTACGTTGACAGATGCAAACGTAGAACATATGAGACATTCAAGTATCTCCTCGAAGAGGAGTACAAAATGCAATTGCCAGAACAAGTACACATAGAACCATTAGAGCCATGACAAGAATAGTAACATTCATTCTAATCATAGCTTGCATATGTGTAGGCTATGCGTTTGGCATATACAAGAGCCATCAAGAATTCGAGAAACCAAAGGCAGATACAATATACTTGGAGATGCCATTGGATAAATACTATGACGAAGAACCATATGTCTTAAGGGACAGCAACTTCGCCATAATATGCTTAATTCAAGATGGCATTGAGTATTGGCCTAACCAAAAACACACAAACACAAGGACGCACACCAAGCGCCCAGTAATCAACAAATAGTTAAACCATGAAAAGAACGGTACAAAGCCCATTTTCCTTAAAAAAAGAAGCATGGAAGAATGGGGCAAAACTCAAGACACGCGATGGTAAAGACGCCAGAATATTGGCGACAGATATAAAGGGCCCTAGACCTATTGCCGCTGCGTTATACTACGAGGAAGATGACGAAGAGCTCGTGTATTACTACACAGAGGATGGCTTTTTTAAAAGCCGCCAAGAAGAGTCGCATCTTGATCTCGTGATTGTAGAGGAAAAGGAAGAATTACCAAATTGGGAAGAAGTGATAAATGAGCTACGTAAAACTTCAACAATGTCAAAGGGTTTTCTCTTCGGCTCACTCACAGAGTCTGAAGAATTTGAGGCATTTTATAAACTCATTCAGCTTCGTAAGGCGTGGATTGGAGACTGGAATCCAAAACCAAAAAACGAAACCCAGCTCTCTCTGTGTGTAATCGTAAATATCGATAATGAGATTGTAGCACGCAACAATTGGAATACTTATAGGATTCTCTCATTCCCAACTATAGAAATGAGAGATGAGTTCCTCAAGAGATTCGAAGACCTAATCCAAAAGGCGAAGGATCTTATATAAATACAAAGTAATCAACAAATAAAACAGCAAACAGTATGATAGAAATTAAGTTTAACAGACAAACAAAGGAGCCAGTATGGTTCCTTGAGAGAAATAATAAGATCGTATCCTTTGACTCAGAAGGAGGATGCGAGGAGTTGGAGATGCCGTCAGGAGAGACGTGGAAAGACATTCTCGTGCCATGCAGTGAGAAGAAATTCCCATGTCAAGACTATCTGGACGTGACAAATCCTGAAAAGGAGATCGTCGAGCTTATGCTCGAGGAAATCGGATTCGACATGGAGAAATTCATGCCAACCATTAAGATTGACACTGTGTCAGTAACGGCTCAATCAGTCACATCTCCAACAGGTGGCAAGTACATCGAGTTCAGTGCAAAGCTTCCACGCACAGCGTTGCATTCATTTGTGACTATGTGTAACTGGATTATGATCCAGATAGAGAATGAATTGTCAAATTAGTAATCAACAAACAAAGTAATCAACAAATGGAAGTAAGAATTAACGGAGTAAAATACCTCAAGGTATTCTCAACAAAGAAGCCTGTAAGACGTCATTTTACAATTGAAAATGGCGTAGAGAAAACATTGTAGAACAAAAAATATGGGTCTGCACAGCAATGTGCAGGCCTGTATTATTCAATAAAACCATCACGAAAGTAATCAACAAACGATGAAGGAACCAAAATTTTTATTTCGCGAAGCATTTGTGCTCGCAAGGAGAAGCAAAAACGAAAAAAGAAGAAGATGTAAAATCGTTTTCACAGGAGAAAAATTAGCAACAGTGCAAGAGTTTGGAACCGGCATAAGATTTCTAACAGAAGTAGAAGATATTCGACCAGCAAAGATAACGTTAAAAAGCGTAAAAATCCTTGGTCTGGAAGAAGTAAAATGCTCAAATTTCAAAAGATACCATTGCAATCCAGAAAAGGCATGTTTCAGCATAAAGTCAGGTACAAGGCTCATACTGAATGCGGAGATGGCACCAGAAGGACCAATGTGGCACGTAATTGCAAATAATATCGATGCAACTAAAGTGAACTACATGCACGAAGTGCAACTGGTAATAATAAAACTAAACAGACAATGAAAAGAGAAGAGCTATTTGAAGGTGCAATAGTCTTAGCTAAAAGCTGTGTCTACGACAGGAGATCGAGATGGAAGGTCTTAGAAGTGAGAGATACAATTGTAAAGGTGAAAAAAGACAATATCTCTATGTATACAGGCTTCAAGCACCTAAGACCAGCAAGTATAACACCAAAAGCGCTAATGGAATTAGGCTTCGAGAAAAAACAAACACCCTGTATTATGTATGGCAAAAGGGAGTCAGACAAAGGAGCCTCCTTCTGCTACCAGTATGTACACAAGGGGCCAGAAGATGTCAGAATAGCGCTAAAAGGAGAGTGTAAACTTTGGCATCAAAACGTGGTGTTTTACGACCTATGCAATATCAGCAAGGTAGAAAAGGTGTCGTATATCCACGAAGTTCAAAAAATCTTAAGTAATCAACAATCATGATAAAACCAATAGAACTATTTCCTGGAGCACTGGTACAATCCAAGCAATATGGAATCATGAAGGTGATTGCAGTTGGATACGAAAAGATAGTGGCAGAAAGCAAATACTTCTACGAGGAAGAATTTTTCCTTGAGGAAATAAAACCAATCCGACTAACACCAAAGATGGCGAAAAAACTAGGCTTCAGAAGAAAAACGGAGTCATCGCACGAATGGGAGTATTATAAGAGAGGTAACACGGAGATTTGGTTCCATAAGGGAAGGGCAAACACCGTGTGGTACAATGAAAGGCTGCTACTACCAGTAGAGGTACCAACAGTACACCAATTGCAAAGGATACTTGCAGAGAAAACCAGAGCAAGAATAGATTTCAGTAAACTAATTAAATAACCTTTTCATATGAAAGAGTATATATGCGTGCTTCCTAACGCGCCAAAGGATAAATTCCTTATGTCTGAACTCGCAGAAATGGGGTATACCAAAGCGGATGTAGAATGTGACGGAGATGACTTGGTCACCTACCCAAGCACGGAAGATACTCTATTATGCAAAGGGCATTTCTACAAAACCAACATAGATCAAACAAAGCTACAACAGTACATAAACGAAATAGGAGGACGAGTATGTTATAAAGACGGCAAGACGGTAGTAATAGCTAAGGATATTGACACATTCTTAGCTGTAGCAGCAAAGTCTACACTAATAGACTATGGTAAGTGGTTTATAGAACAGGTGCCAACAATGGACCCAGTAACAGGACTATGGAAACGCAAAGACTATGGAAAATGGTTTAGATGCGAAACTAGAGTCTTAAATCCGGTCACAAGTATTCACCATAAGGAAGCAAGAGAAGCCACGTTAATCGAAATACTGCAAAAGTGTTTCAAAAACAAGTAACAAAATGAGACAAATTCTCGAAAAGTTGGATGCTATGATAATGGCATCAACAAAGAAGGAACCAGATTCACTAGATTTGAATCTCCTCAAGATGTTAAAAACAAATCTAGTAAAAAATCAGAAAGAGGAGAAGCCGGAGTCAGAGCAAGCAGTCTTGCGTAAAATGATGAAAGCAAACCAAAAAGCGGCAGATGAATACCGCAAGGCAGGTAGAGAAGACCTTGCAGAAAAAGAATTACAGGAACTTTCAACACTAAAGACAAGCTTTTGTGAGCCAGAAGTAACAGAAACACAGATCAAGACAGTTGTTGATAAGTGCCTGCAGAAGGGAATGAAATTGGGTGACATCATGATATGCATTAAGAAAGAACTTCCTGATGCAAACATGGGCCAAGCGTTCCAGATAGTAAAAAACACAAAAATATAACAAACTATGGCAAAGAAATTGATTAGAACATACGCCTCATTGCAGGCGGCAGCAGAAAATGCAGCAAAGAAAGGAGATGAAGCTTCATTGAACATCTTCCAGAAGGCAGCAGCAAAGATTAAGGAGCTTGCAACAACCTCACCAAAGGAGCAGCTTCTCTTACCATTTACACCAAATGCCTCAAAAGCTAAGGTGTTCAGGGAAGAGCTTGTTGACCCACTGTCTACAGAGAGAAAGGTCTTTAAAGAGGCCTCAGATAAACTCTGTGGAATTTTGGGTAACAATCCATCCTCAAATATGCGAGATGCAATTGAGGAGTTCTGCATCATGACAGGCTCAGCATCACCAAGAGAGATGTTGAACATGATGTTCAGAAACGGTGAGCAGAGTAAGCTTAAGAAGTTGAAGCATTATCTCGACTTCATTGCAAACATGGCACATGGTTCAACACCAGTTATGCCAATTGCAATGATTGAGAAGAACTACATCCCATATTTCATGGGAGCAGATATCACCGAGTTTGCAATGAGAATGAACGAAGAGAACACAATCTCAGCAAATTCAGGACGTCTGCGTTCATACTTCGATGAGATGAGCACAATCGAGGCTGCAAAGAAAGACATCATCAGAAACATCAATCTGGGCATATTGCCACAGGCAGACGATGATGTAATTCTAAAGCTGTCGATGGCAATCGTACCATCAGAGAGACTAAAATTGATTGAACAATACGAAAAAGAAGGCTATGTTAAGTTTTAACAAAATCAGAAAAATCAAGACTATCATCACAGTAGCGGCAGTGATAGCGATGGTAGTATCTATAGTTACAGACAAAGACATCACAAAAGATCTGAATGTGATGCAGTTTGTAAAGGCTGAAAAGGCGCCAAAGACCGATTGGAAGCCTATTAAGCCTATCGTCATAGACGAACCAGAGAGTGATAATAAAGTTTATGTTCAACCCCCTCTTAAAGAAGCGGAATGTATAGCGCAGGCAGGTACTCCACATCTGGAACCGACTATACAAACGAAGCATAAGAGTACAAGAAAAAAGCAGAAGCGTGTCGCACCTCTGTCTAAGGTAGACACGATCACTGTTGCAGATGTAATATCGGATACCATAATATCGTCCGATACGACTGAGGCCGAGTCAAGTGCAACCCCAGTCATATCTGTAGATGATGTAACCGCGAATACTGCAGTTGCACACATCAGTGGAATCCAGACGGAGCAAGGTTTTGTTTCAGATGGAGTAACTTCCACAAATGATAGCATCATAATTATTACAGCCACAGAATTCAATAAGGCAATCAATGATGCTTATCAAGCTGGAGCCAACTATGGCTACAATGAGGCAATGCAAGAAACTGGAGGTGAATTAAAAACACCAGAAAGTTTCCCGGGAGAGCGAGATATGCCCGCGATGACATTCACTACAAGTGAATCGAGCGACTGAGCCGCCATGACCCCGTAAGATGCAAAGATTAAACAAATTTAAGGCAAATCGAGCCAATCAGGAACGCATGAAGTAAATCCCAGAAACATGCATGGAGTCCTCGTGTACCAGAAACACGATAGTTCGAGACGCGAACAGTCTCACTAGGCGTAGTCTTTGACTACGTACGCTGAAAACCAGCTAAATCAAAACGTATCCGGGGATCGTATGTCCCATTATATATTAACAAAAGTATCAAACCATGACAAACATTATTCTAATATTCATCCTTTGGGTGATAGCAATGATGGTTGTCGATATGTTCGCAGCAAGCGCACAGAGTGGGTCCAAACCATTAGGTGTCTCTAACAAAGAGGTAACAAGCACGATAAGCAGTTGTAAGCCTAAGTGCAAGGTTATACCGCTGACTACGAAACATCGCAACCCAGTAAGTAATAAAACTATAGCGAAGAACTTGGTTCGACGACATCTATGCAGAGGTAGTTGTAAAGATGGTCCGTAAGAAAAGTTCAGATCTATAGTAATAGAAACGCTTGAAAACCGTATTCTTAGATAGTGCAAATCTATCGCAACCTTGAGTTCCACAAAGGCTACTCATATCCTACTGTATCATTTCCAACTGGTGGAGTGGAAAATGCCCGCAAGCACACTCGTAATACCCATTTTGGTAGGCAATAGGAGACCAGCAGAGCAAACTGCTCCAAAGAACCACAAACAACTAGGAAATAAGCAAACTCTGCCTTAAAGAGTATAGCTATCTGTCTGATATACAGATGAATGAAAAAACATGAGATTACTATCACATGGTATGGATAGTAGTCAATAATGTAGCGTGAGAACCGACTGGTGACGCAATTGGTATCCGAGTTCGAATCTCGGTTCCCTTTATGGGAGTGGCGGAATTGGCATACGCGCAGCAAAACTGTACCAAAAGGTTGCAAACTAGACCAAAGTTAGTAAGCTATTCAAAATCAAACCACAAAGTCAACAGTAAATTGGCTCCCTTTAGTTATCCAGGGGTGTAGTGGATGCCAAAGTCTAGGATATCGCCAAGGGAACACAGCCCCGCTAATAGGCAAAATTTGTCGTGTAACAGCGTGTTTAATACAATGACATACAACCATACCAGAAGCAAAGCAGATACGCTTAAATCGAGCGTAATGGGTGGGAATCCCATTGAAATAACTAATGCACATAAGTAGCATACAGCCAAACGCATAGGCAGTTGATGCGATTCTCAGTTGAATGGGATGTGGAGTAGAGCTATAATATCACACGTGGGTGCTTGACACGTAGTTGATCTCTAGAAAATATAGCTAAGCCTCAAAACGGGCACAGAAAACGTTAAGAGTAACACAGATAACGGGTGGTTCCTGTAACTAAACAACCAAACGTCCATGAGGGACACCAACTAAACCAAATTATTAACCAAATTCATAACATAAAAACAGAAAATATATGAGCACAAACGTAGCAAAGAGACTGGCAATATCAGACTCACTTTACACAGTAAAGACAAAGCCAGCAAAGGCATTCGAGGTTAAGATGAACCAGAACGTAATATCAATTGCAAAAGTAAAGAAACTTTCGGCAACTACAATCAACGGACAGCCTGTGGTAACCGCATTCTGGGGTAACGCAGACGACGAGAAGCAGACATTCCCAATGGACCGCAAGTTCAACGAGTCTGTTCCGGGAGTAGATCCTGTATACACAGACCCTAAGCAGTTCAAGGAGGTTTACAAGGCCTTGGTTGAGTCTGAGCTTCAGGAGCTCGAGCAGGTAGAAATTGCGATTAAAAAGCGCAGAGCTGAAATCGAGGATCAGATGAGAAGCCTCGACGCAATCATCAATAGCGGTGACTAATCATGAGACAGATAACAAATGAGTCAAAACAGCGACTTCATTTGCTTTGTTCACAGTATGGAGTCGCAAGCAATATACGAGAGGTAAGCGAGGACGGAAGTATCCTTACAAATGATGTTACAGAGTCAAAGTTCCTAGGCTTGGTTAAGTCGTACAAGAGAATCGACTTCTTTGACGCAGTAACAACAATTGGAAACAGGATTCTTTCACAGTCTTCAGGGGATGACCAGGTCTCTAAGACCAAGAAATCCATAGTAGAAGGTTGTTTGAAGGGAATTGCTTCAGATGACCCTAACCGAGTAATCTGCAAACTAATGTCTGCAAGTACCCTTATAGAACTCCCTAAGGAAGAGAAGAAGGGTCCATCCGAGGAGGAAAAGAAAGCCGCCGAGGAGAAGAAGAAGCAGCAGGAGGCAGAGAAACAGAAGAAGGCCGAGGAGCAGAAAAAGCAACAGGAAGAGGCCAAGAAGAAGAAAGAAGAGGAGCAGAAGGCTAAACAGCAACAAGCTCAACAGAATGGAAACAACAAAGAGTTGGTTCCAGTATATAGAGTCGTTCAAGAGAACGGCGAAACAATTCGCGAGGTGGAGAAAATTCCTATGAATGACTTCATGGAGCTCGTGAAAGCAAACCTTAAGGCGGGTAAAAGCATAGAATTTACATAACAGATGAAAATAGTAGTAGAACCATCAGTCCTCAATACCCCAGCGGGTGTTGAGAGGCTGACGGCTCTCTGCATGTTAGCAGTGAGCTGGGAGAACAGAAAGTTAGTGAGTGATATCAATTACTTCGTTAAGAAGAGGAGTAATGAGGTAGCAATCTTGGATTTCAGCGATTGCTCATCAGATCTGACATATGTACCTAGAGGTATATATTACAGAAACATACCATCAATCAACGATGTAATTACAGTAAATAACAGTACAATACGACTTGTGCAGCCTCTTGGAGGATGTGTGACAATGGAAGTACCAGAAAGATACGCCCCAATCCTCTACCGTAATAGGCAGAGTGTAGCAGACATTCTTCTCGCAAAGGTACTAGAAAAGTTACAGACCCCAAGCGACATCGACAGGGTTGCAGAAGCTATTGTCAAGGCTATAGATGCTCCAAAGACAGGTACAGAACCTGCCAAGAAAGATGAGCCATTTAAGCCTAGGTTTTACGCAAAACTTGGATGAGTTACACATACGACGAATTACAGAAGATAAAAACTAAGCTGGAGAAGGATTTCAGCAAGAAAAAGGCTGAGATCCTAAACTCTAGCTTCGGAAGCCTTAGATCAAGAATATTAAAGGCAAGAAACACAATAGAAGACCTAGTCTACGTGAAGGCAAAACTACTTAAATACACGTTAGACAACAACGAAGTGGACACTAAAGGCCACGAAAACATATTCAGATTGGCGTTGTTGATTGACCTAAACAAAACCATTCTGAATGTTCAAACAACGGAGTTCTTTCACCCAACAAAGCCTTCAAGAAGGGCTAAGCTGAATATGATGAAGGAAGTCCAGAGAGAAATTGACCAGATAAAAGAGAAACGAAACGAATTCAACTGTAAAAAGGTTGAGGACGATAAGATAAAAGAAATACTCGACAGATTACACTAGTAAGCCAGTTGGGATGAGCATCCAATTGGTGGGCGAAGTGAACGTGTCGAAGAGGGAAGGATCGGGGTAACGTCCGATGCCAACTTCTGTCGGGTATCAACCTACAGATATGAAAATAGAAGTAGATACGGAGTGGTGCACTCAATACCACTTGACATTAGAACAAGCATTACTGCTTAAAGCCAAACTAAATCCATCAAACAACCTCGAAGAAGTTTTTGTGCTTAACAACAGCAAACTCCAACCTTACGAAATCGCTAGGGTTGAGGATTTGTACAATAAGCTCAAGAACGCTAAGCCAAAATTATCTGACCAATGGGCACAAGAGTTTTGGGATGAATTTCCTAAATACTGTATTGGCCCTGAAGGCAATAAGCGTTACTTGAGACAGGGAGTGTTAAAACGGAAAGCGATTTCCGAGTACAAAAAACTAATTAAAACCGAAGAGCAACACCAGATGGCAATGGAGTATTTGCGACACGACGTAGCACACAGAAAGGAAACAAACTCTCTGATGTGGATAAATTCGATCGTGAAGTACATACAAAATAAGCCCTGGGAATCCGAGGAGCTGAAAGGAGATGTTGATGGATTCATTTTTGGAGGGGATATCGAGTGATGTAAAAATCAAGTCGATAAACGAAGCGGTTGATGAAGCTATAGAATCACTGAAAGAGGAAAACAAAGCCCACTACTACAAGACAGGCATCGAAAAGCTCGATCGTGCCCTTGGAGGAGGGGTTGAGCAGAATCTATTAGTGACCATTGGTGGTATATCCGGTTCCGGCAAGTCCGCAATCGCAAATATCATCGAGACCAATATAGCGGAAAACTACGAAAACGTAGTCGTTCTAAATTTTTCGTTTGAAATGACAGCCAAGTCGCAGGTGTTTAGAAAGCTTTCGTCCAAAATGCTTTGCAACACCTCGCAGTTGCGGGAACAGCTTGCACACAGTCAGAACGCACTCGGAGATGTGTCCGATGCACGAATGGCGGTGAACCCAATAGAGGAAATCCGGAGTAGGCAAGTGTTCTACGTCGAAGAGGCGATCAATGTTAAACAGCTGTGTGACATTGTTTCTGAGTTTCAAAGAAAATGCTTTGAGGAAAAGAAATGGCTTGTAGTATTTGTGGATCACGCGCTGCTGATTGATGGAAAATCATCGGACGAAAGGACGAATGTTGCTGATCTCGAAAAAGCCTTAATAAGGCTGAAAAAGGTAGGTAGAACCACAATCTTCCAATTAATGCAGCTCAATAGAAATATAGAGTCTGCAGAAAGGAGATCAAACAGATTGCTACACTATCCTACGAGATCTGATCTGTCGACAGCAGATGCGGTATACCAGGCATCAGACCAGGTATGGGTAATACATAGACCAGAACTTTTAAACATAAAATCATACGGACCACATGAGATAGATTCTGAAAAGAAGGTATTTCTACATATAATTAAGTTCAGGGAAGGTGAACAAAAGATCCTCATGTTCGAGAACCACCTGGATATTAATCGTATGGAACTTCCTAGTCAGCCTGAGAAGGCTGGCCAGGAACAAACTTATTCATAGCAAACAAAACCAAAGAATACCAAATACAAGTATTGACCGTAAAATCTACACGAACTTAATTGTAAATATATATATTTATGGCAAACTGTATTATGGTGCTCGGTAAAACGGGCTCAGGCAAGTCCTACAGTATCAGGAATCTAGACCCAGCGAAGACAGTAGTCATCTCTGTTTTGGATAAACCAATGCTGTGGAACAAAGACAAACGTTATTCAAAAGACAACAAGAACCTATTTAGTTGTTCTGATTACCTGTCTGTAATATCGCTTATCGCAAACATCTCCGAGAAGGCGGAGAACATTAAAAACATCATAATTGATGACATGATCTACGTCATGACTAAAGAGTTCTTTAAGCGAGCAAAAGAGACGGGATACGGAAAGTATACAGAATTTGGTATGCACTTCCAGCAAGTAATCGAGGCTTGTGAGAAAGCAAGAGACGATATGAATATCTTCTTCATGCTTCATGCAGAAGAGGTGTTCTCGGACAAAATCCATGTAGGATATAAGGCTAGAACCATTGGTCAGTTGGTAGATAGCTCATACAATCCAATGGAGGTTGTCACGATATTGCTCTTTGCTGACAAAAAGTACGATGAAAACGGAAAGGCGCAGTACGGGTTCTATACACACAACTTTATGAGGGGATCTGTTGAAATCCCAGCTAAGTCTGGAGATCTATTTGAAGACGATTGGATTCCTAATGACCTGAATCTGGTTGTTGAAGCGTTAAGTAAATAAGAGATGTTGAACTTTTAAATTGATGAAATATGTTATTTAATTCCGAAAACAAAGCTATTGAAAAGAACGACGTTAACTTCTTCGAAGCAGGTATCATTGAAGACGTAAAGCTCGAGGGAGCTGAGCTCAAGACGACACCTACAGGAAAGAGGTTGATAGAGGTTACATTTACAAAGGGAGGAGCTAAGCTCGTCTCAAGTGAGTGGGAACCAGAGAAGAGAGAGACAGACACACAGGAAGACTATGAACGTCAGTGTTCAGGCTTCTTGAGCAGACTGCTTGACATTCTCGGCTGCTTCTACCCAGAGGACCAATTGAAGGTTAATGTGGAGACATTCACAGAGCTTGCAAACTGGTTCATCAGCAAGGTACAGATGGCAGACAAAACAAAGCTCGTAAGAGTAAAAGCTGTTTATAACAAGAACGGGTACGTAGTTCTGGCCGGTGGATATAGGTATACATTTATCGAGCCAATGACGATCGCGAAAGACAATTCAAAGATCCGTATCTTGGCAAAAGATGTTATTGTACGTCCTGAGAAGGATGTAGACAGCATAAAGGATCTGAAGAAAGAGTCAACGACAAATTCTGATGACCTGCCTTTTTAGTTCTTAGTTAGATAAAATAAATGGACCAGGGGTTTGCCTTGGTCCATATTTATTAACAAGCAACAAACAGTAAGAAATAAGCCAAACTCTACCAAAGCGCGCTATTGAAATAAGGGTGCATGAAGTATAGATTTGGAAGATTACTGCTATTCCATAGAGATATAGCACGAGAATATGCGAAAGCATATATATGGCAAGCATTATCTGTAAAAATAAGAGATGACTTTCCAGAGATAAACTCAGTGCTAATAACAAAAAACAGCGTAGAAATACGATTTGAAAAAACCAATGGAGTAGTGCTAAAGGACGAAATATTCTTTGAGAAACTAAAAGAAGCAGGGGTAAAAGAGTCATCCGGCTTATCAAAATATAGGGAATTTATATTTGATTTTGACAAGACAATTAAACTTGTAGCTGGAGGAATAAGCTATTCGTGATATGAACGAGATTGAAATATACGAGAGAATTATGGGGCATTCAATAAAACTGTCCCATCTCTACAAATCGCCTTTCAGACCAGAAACGCGACCATCATTATCGTTCTTTAGACACAGAAGTGGGTACATAAAATGGAAGGACTTTGGCTCAGGAGAGCCAGCAGGAAACGTATATGACTTCGTAGGTAAATACATCAACTCTACGAACATTGAGGCTATAAAGATGTTCATCTATGGGTCATCAACGCAAGACAATGCGTATAAGGAGAGGAAAATATACAAACTAACACCAAGAAAGGAAACAAACCTTGAGATAAAAACAAAGAGATGGGAGCAAAGAGAACTAGACTACTGGCTGCAATTCGGGATAGATAAGCAGTCTTTAAAGAAGTTCAATGTGTTTCCTCTACAACACTATT
>Ga0247611_10000365_pt1 | contig 93238 bp, 142 predicted proteins | sample 177DNAGHGhighgp2_FD_192422 | JGI IMG/M metagenome (GOLD analysis project Ga0247611, IMG submission 192422) | Sheep rumen microbial communities from Palmerston North, Manawatu-Wanganui, New Zealand - 1770 DNA GHGhigh gp2 | ecosystem: Host-associated > Mammals > Digestive system > Stomach >...
TTATTCCTGTCTTTTCTCCCATTTTAGGAATATTATAGTTTCTGAATTTTGCCCATGTGATAGCAAGACCCCATCTAGTAGATTTATCCCCATACTGTGTTCTATACACCTTATTCTCTTTCCAATCGATAAGAACACATTGTTTCTTATTCTTGAAAGAGTTAAACATTACTTGAACATCAGTGAATTCATTCTGACTCTCCGAAAAGTCTTTATTCATATCGTCTACCCATTTACAAAATCCTTCATAGGAAACAATATCAATGTCTTTAATAATTCTGTTCATTTCTTATTTCTTCCTTTCATGTTTATTGTTCTTAAAAGACCTAAAATCCATATATAGAACCAACATAAACTAAATGCAGCGAACACGAGGGATCTACTAAAAATTTCTTCCTTTTGAAATAGATACAGTGCTGATAAAAATATAATAAAGGTTATAATATTTATGATAATGGAACCTACTAATTTCAATATGAATTTCATATCAGTCCTCCTTATCAAGATAGCATTTATAATGCTCAGATCCATCCGCAATAAGTTTTACTTTTTTAATACCATTATGATTATTCAGATTAAACTTATCTATCACCCATGTTTTTAGATCATTTTGTGGAATATGAGGAGAATGAAATACCTTGGCAATTCCGTTACTGATTTCCACTCTTCCTCTGGGGTAATAATCAAACGGTTTTCCTTTTGTGAGTTTTTTATCCAATGTAGACCAAACTTTCTTATGATTATAATTATCAGATCCAGTCGAAGACATAGAAACAGGAATATGAAAATTTTCGTCATTGATATAACCTAAACTATCACAAGGAATCTGAAAATAAAGTTTAGATCCTTCTATATTATTTATGTCTGTTATCCAAAATATTCCACGGTACAACTGTTTATCTTCTGTAAGTAGCATTTATATCACCTCACAACTACTATTAAATATAGTATAACACAAACACAGTAAAATGTCAAGTAGTTTTTAGAAATAAGAAAATAAAAACTCCTACAATTAAAATGTAGGAGTTTTGTGTAAAATTCACAAGTTATAGTTCAATGCAAATATGTTTATCCCATAATCTCATTATCCAGATACTGTTTCATTTCACGAACAATTTTTCTGAGGTGTAGAATATCGGGTTTAGCACGTTCTCTAGCATATCTGGCATATCGCTGTCTAATTTCCGGATCAGCATTGTCCTCGGCCGTATTTTTATAATCAAGCTGTAACTGACGAAGTGTATCAAGGAACTGGTTCGTCATATTTCTAATATCTAGAATCTTATCAGGTTCATTTCTAAACTGTCTTAACATACTATTAAGAGTATCGTATGTTTCAAAACCATCTTCGAGAATAGAATCATACTGTTCAAGACCCATCTCACCAAGTATATCTTTATACTTTTTAAGACCCGTTTTTTCGTAACCAGATTTATCATAACCATATCTACCCATTTCAGCAGCAGAACGGTCACGGTCCATAGGTTTATTGGATCTTCTAGATTTACGAAGATCGACAACATCCGGACTCACTTCAAGATATCCAAAATCTGTTATCATATTAAGAAGATACTTTACAGGAACATCAGATGCGTATTTCTTATTTCTTCCACCGAAATCAATTTTAGGATTATTAACACGAGCTGCATAAACAAACTCGTCACCACGTTCATCTGTTCCACGCATAACAGCGACTTTATCCTCGGAATCCATAATCTGATTAAACTCTCTGGATGTTTTTGGAACAGGAAGCTCATGATATATAGTAGTATTTAAATCTAGATTACCTACATTACCAAACTGTGTTCTTGATGCCATTATAAGATCACCGGAAGGACCTGTTTTAGCATACCAACCTCTATTTTTCTTAATAGTATCTTTCAACCAACTAGGAATACTAGAATCTAAAGCCTCTTTAATTTGTAATTTCATAAATAACAACTCCTTAAAAATAATTCAGTATCTATCCTCATGTTAGGATTATTACACTATTTATTGTTATGTGTAGTTATTATTTTTTATAACTAGAGTTGTTATTATTTAAACATCTTTAGTTTCCGATTCTGTATTAATTTCTTCTCTCTTATACTGGATACCGTTCTCATAATAAGTATTCCAGTTCTCTTTTTCAAAGTAACTGTCAAAGTATATGGAAGTTCTTTTCAGGATTATAATGGTCGTCCAGTGCGTAGTAGGAACAAGAACTACCCAACCTTCACCGTACTGAACGGACAACTCTTTACAAACATCGTGAAGTTGCTTATCGTTAAGATCCCATTCGATAAATTCAATATCATTGAGGGTATCGTTTTTGGTAACATGACCACTACCGTTATCGGCGTTCTTAAAAAGAATATAGCTATAATTTACCAGATTATCTGTAATTTCCATTCCTTTACGCCAATGTGTTCTAGCGAGATCCTTTGGACCATAGCAACACGAGCACTGACCTTTTTTATAGGTATAATGTGCGAAATCAATATCACACTTTTCACGGAGTTCTTTGAGTTTGAGATCATTGTAAGTAGTCATTTTAATATCCTCCTTTCAATTAAGAAATAACACCACGTTTTTTCATGTCGTAATAGCACCATCTATTAACAGCGTTATCTTCCATTTCCTTGAACTTTTCCATCTGTTCGTCGAATTCCTTTTTGTACTCGTCGATCATGTTTCTCTGATTTGTGATGGACTTTCCAAACCAGTCATAACCGTTATTGAGGTCACTAAACATATTGGACATCATAGTGTCTAACATACTGGTTTTATCCTGAAACCACATTTCAAACCAATTAGTTCCTTCTGTGATTTTCATAATCAACCCTCCTCAAGCACCAACGGCTTCCTCTCACCCTTCCACACAAAGGTATGTCTTGCCGAATAACAATCGCTACCGTTCTGTTCCAGAGTAGTGGTAAAACACTTCCAGCATTTAAGTACTGTTTTAACAAGATAATCAAGTCTTGCATGATCGTGTTTCCAGTCTCCCCAGCTGATGTCCACATAAACAATATTCTGATTGTCTCTATTGGAATAAACTTCACCATAAAGATTGTTTTCTCTCATCAAATCGTGAACTGTTTTTTCCATATCCAGCATTGTTATATCCTCCTTTAAAAAATATCCACACAACTGTCCTGTCCTACTGGGTGAAATCTATTTACTACATTTCCTATTAATTTCACAGGTTTAAATGTTCCTGTATAATCAATATACTGTACTTTTCCTTTTTCTGTGATATAAACAGTTCCTTCCTGTGTGTTAGTTACAAGTTCTTTTCCAAATGGCATAACTCTTGTAATTTGAAAATCAACTTGTAAGGTGTTGTCCTTATAAGGAGTTACTTTGAACATCGAAACTTTGTAGTTTGTTGTATAACACATCTTGTGAACTTTCTTACATACATCTTTTATAACATTAAGTTGTTTGATTGTCATTCTGAAAACTCCTCTCTGCTATTTTTCGTGTGTTTTAACTGTTTTACTTACATATATAGTATAACATATTTATATCAAAATGTCAAGTGGTTTTTGAAATATAATAAAGAAAAATCCTCACAAATAAATGTGAGGATTTTGTATACATTGTATATGTTTAACCTAGATAAAATTAATCAATAACGATTCTTTTATTGATTAAGCCTATCAAATGCTTGTTTTAATTCAAGTGTCTCGGATAATTCAAAGTCTCTTGTAAATAGAGTCCCGAATGAAAATTTATATTTATGATTATAACCGTCTTTAGTTAAATCATTAGCAGATTTACTATCAGGAGGAAGAAAACCAAAACAATAAATCCATGGATAGATATAGTTGTCATCTCTATCTACTTTATCACTAAATAAAGATAAGTCAAAATCATCTTCATCATAATCATCTAACCCTATGGATTCTGTTCCAAATGAAAAATAGTCTACTCCCATTCCTCTATTATAGAAACCCATGTTTGCTTGTATAAATTGTTTCTGGTCTTCATACCAACCTGATCGAAATGCTTCTTTTATCATATCTATGTGGATATGGTCCCATGCACCACATATCATATACAAGTCTGCTTGGGCATCATAAAGTATCCGATATTCTTTAGGTTTATTAGCACATAGGTTTGCTATGTCACCTGCATAATCAGTTATAAGCATATCGGAACCTAATTTTTGCAGACGTTCTTGAATACGAAGTTTCATGATATCACTGTCCTTTTAACTGCTTTCGTAAGCATACAGAAACAAGATCCCAAACTTCACTTATCTTGTCTATAATTCTTACACCTAATTCTTCAGTAGCAAGAACATAACTATCATCATATTTCTTACTTTCATAGACATAGAATGTTTCGTCAGCTCTATATTGTTCATCTTCTGACATCATAGTAGCAAAGATGTCAATAGCATCTTTATCTGCACTATGCCATCTTACATCAAAAGTATCAATTCCGTAATTATCTTTTAAGAATTCCATATCTCTGTCATTAGGTGTCAGAGCTTTAAATAATCTATCTAAAGTCATATTACTAGGTCCAATAGCTCCTGGATATGCTTTTGTAGGTCCTTCTTGTAGACGACGAATAGATTCTTTCTTTTCATTTGTATATTTTAATTTAGCTCCACTATAATTACCGAGGTCTGTAATATAACATTCACCATCTAGACCAAGTTCCTTAATAACTTCATTACCTGCTTTTTCGATATCTTTATTATTAAGTCCTTTTCCATAGATTTCAAACATATTCAATGCACTGATGGTAATAACTGTTCCTTTACCTGTATTAGATGTTCTGAGAAGTTTAGGACTTACACCCATCTTCTCTGCCCATAGTTGTCTTGGATCATTTGTATTTGTTGATTCTTTAATTCTTAATTTCATAGCGAACTATCCTTTCAACTTCTATTATTTAGTATTAAATTCTTAATAAGTTACCAACCGAACTCATCTTTAATATCTTCTTCTGCTTCAGGATATATATCAATAATTGTTTCTAGAACTTTTTGCCCTATTCTCTTTTTAATATTATCATTATAAACTCCTACGTCATTTATGTAGTAGTCTGTCAATTCATCTTCTAGGTTATTAAAATCTTCAAACCAATCACCAGAGAATTCGAAATCATTAACAATTTTTCTAGCTTTTTCAGCACCTATTAGATCAGACGATTCTTTTAAGGACTCTTTTTGTAGTCTCTTGTTTTCTTTATCCAAAAGTTTACCAAGTTGCTCAAGCATTCCCATAATAACATCATGTTGCTGTTTATCGGTAAACTCATCCCACGATTTTCCGAAGAACTCCTTTGCAATAGCTTCTGCTTTTTTAACTAATGTTTTTGACTCTTCACTCCAGTTATCCGGAAGTTCTACTTTTTCAGAGATATACCTCGGTCTAATAGATTCTCCAAGACTGGTAGCTTTCATCGCACGAATAAGAGTATTAAGAGCATCCCAAACATGATCATGAAGATCTTGTGCATTATTCTTAACATGAGCATTAAACTTTTCAGGTTCTACAGATTTGAAAGCATTCCACTTTCTATTAAAGTCTTTGATCAACTTATCTGTTTCATCGATATATGATAAACGATAGTACATATCACTATTATCATCTTCTCTTAATTTTAACTTCTCTACCATAATAAAAACAACTCCTTATCGTCCTAAATTAGATAATGCAACAGAAAGAAACATATTTTTGATTTCTTCTTCTGTAGCATCATAATCTGTGTAAACACCTAAACTATAATTGCCTGCTTGATTACTGGAGATAACTTCAAATTTCATAAATGTTTTACCGTCCATCACTTTTTTAATATTATCAATACTACGTTTAGTAAAATAGCCAAGGTCGTCAAACCAAACTTCTTTACCTTGTTTAGATTCTTTTATAAGTTTGACCATAAATAAAACATCCTTTCATTTCACTCTTCAATATCGGATAATTGTTTGAATTCATTATACAGTCTGTAAACAGCAGCATGAATATCGGATACCATTTCTATATAATGTTGTGCTTCGTTGTAATCGCCAAATCTGTTTTCAAGTTGATAATCTTCTTCTGTACTATCTATCATATATTTTACATCAAGTAAAAAATAGTTTAGGTCGTATTCAAAGTTTTCAAGTACCTCTGTTACATCCGGAAACTTTTGTTTAGCTTCGTTTACTTGTTTTACCATAATCCATAGTCACCCCTTAAATTAAACAAACTACTAATTTTATAGTATTCAGGATTATAATTTGTTTAACTGTTTGAGGATATATATTTTATTTAAAATTAGGTTCACTTATTCAACATCAATAAGTGAACCTATTTCTTTAATCTTTCCAGTATGTTTTCAACAATTCCTTATATTTAAGTTCTGCCAATTTTTTAAGGTTTTCAGGAGTAGGAAGAATCTTAAAATCCTTATTGTCGTCATTAGTAAAGTACCAATAAACTGTTTCAATCTTACCGTTTCTATGAATACAAAGAGTAGGTTGATTATAGGTTGTTCCAAACCTAGAGGCATATTCTACGATGTTACCTACTGAATGAAGAACATATCCAGTCTCATTGTAAATTCTTTCGTCGAGTTCCGTCAGTTCATAAGAACTATTACGAATGTTGAAAACATCTTCTTTTGTGTACATACCATTAACTCCTTTCAGGCAAGCATTTCATATCTGTTAGAGACCTTAACAAAGTTTTCAAAAGGTTCCCACTTAAACCAGTCAGCAATACGATTATTTTCATTGTAGTTACCAGCTTCGAACTGTTCCTTAATGTTTTTGATTTCCTCGTCGGAAAGATCGAAGTCGCACATAATGGAATCATCCTCATCTCTACTGTAATCCCGAATAACCACATATTTCTGAACATTGTCTTCAAACACATAAAGGTGAAGTACTCTTGTCTTTTCCATAATATCCTCCTTTTTGTTTTTGCCCATTTAACTTACTATATATAGTATAACATATTTATAATAATTTGTCAAGTAGTTTCCTAAAATTTGGATAATAAAAATCACACAAATATATCCTTGTTAGATATGGATATATTTGTGTGATATTACTAAATAAAGTATAACTTGCTAATAAAAATATTTTCTTACCAGAATTTACCGTTCTTATAGAAGTCGACATCAAGCAGTTCTTCCGGATGACATCTTTCTAAAGCGTCTATAACATTCTGTAAGAACTTATTAACTCTGGCGATACAGTTGGCATTAGATAGAATTCGTCTGTCCTGATAATTAGGATCGAAGTTCTCGGCATCCTCAATTGCTACTGGAACAAAGGAATTCACTGCTTCTTCTAACTTGGTTGAAAGATCAACTACACTATCTACGAGATCTTTTGTTTGTGTTTGACGATCTGTAATAAGTTTAATTGTTACTTCGGACATTGGACGATAATCGGATTCTCTCAATCTCTTAATCATAAGTAAAACATCCTTTCCAATGTGTATAATCAAAAATAATATAGTTTACCCTTATAAATAAGGTTTTACATTATTTAATGTAGGTCACTGTTTTTTTTGATATTTTATTTTTTTATTTTATAAAACTTTATTTTACATAAACATCAATCAAACCGTTTTCATAACGATAAGCCTTTTCAATGAAAAAATAATGGATTTCATCACGAAGGTTTTTGATGTTATCATCCATAAATTTTTTGGCATCTGGTCTTGTCTTGAAGATCTTAATATATTTAGGATGAATATAAGTATAAAGAGTAGGTATATCATCATAAGAATTCACATAATAAGTTTCTCCATCGAATGTCCGGATGGTAATGATAAATCCAATAAAATCTTTCATGTTGTAACTCTCCTCCCTTTCATGAGTGAACCTAATTTGTTTACTCAAAACGATACGAATATAAACCTTTGATATCGTCTCTTCTACAGTTAATAGTAATATTTTGGTATTCCCAGAGTTTCTTCTTAAAGAACTTCCGCAACAAATCATATTCTTTGGAGTTCTGTTCGTCTTCGTCATAAATTTTTTTGAAGTGAATAATCATCTCATATCTAGGATAACAAATCCAACCGCCCTTATTATTATCACGGAACTCCACTTTATCAACAAAGTCATATTTTTCCATCAAATTTACTTTATACTTATGCCGGATGACCGGAAGTAAATCTTCGTATTTCTTTTTTACAGTCTGTTTATAGTACGAGCACTTATCCTTAATGTAGGAGACATAGTAATTGTTCTGTGAATAAGCTTCATCGTTTGCATTCTGTTCATATGCAACGATTGGATTCTTTTTGATATGACGCAGTATCTCCAGGATCTCAAAAAACTGTACCTTTGGATCACAGTTCAGTTCTCCTTTGATATCTTTCTTTGCATATTCAACACAGAAAAAGCTCCTGGAGGGTTTGAATTTATCGATGTAATCTTCGTGTTGTGTAAAGAACTGTAAAGCCATATCACCTTGGTTCAACCACATTCCGAATTTCCATCCTCGAAGTCCTCGGATCTTGAAATGAACCACTGAGTTTTCTCCCATTTCGAATATGAAATAGGCATTACCGTACTGAACATCATACGGAATAAACCCAGACTTCATAATTGATCTGAACGTACAGTTTATGATTTTTCTATTAGTCATTATTCACAACCTCCATATATCTTCTTCGTGCCTCCATGTTCACAACTTCAATGAATGCAGATTTAGTATCTCTATAGAACGCAATATCATTCGAATAGGGTTTGAAACCAACGATATTGTCTTCCTCATTAAATTCACAATAGAGTCTGTCAAAATAATCTGCTATAGCACTCCACATCTCACTGAGTTCCTCTGTTTCAAGTTCTTCCAGAATAAGTGAATCTGTAACAAGCTTAATGTGCTCTGCTTTTATAAAGCCGGGGTTAATATCTTTACGATGTTTTTCATATCTCTTAAATGTAAGGTGAACAATACCCAGTAAATCTTTCCTAGTCAGCATATTCGTTACCTCCATTATTTCGTTTGTCTTGTGTGTTTTACTTACATATATAGTATAACATATTTATATTGATTTGTCAAGTAGTTTCTAGAAATTTCATAACAAAAAGTTCTACAAATCTATGCAGAACTTTTTGTATATATTGTATAAACTATTTTTTAATCCCCATAAAAGAAATCTTGCCAATCGATTTCAATATCATGGTCGCCCACAATATCATATTTCTTGACAGTATCCTCTCCAATGATTTTAACAGTTATACTGTCGTAAAGACATTTCCCTACATCATCAATCAAACGATTTACAATAGACTGAATATTTCCTAAATAGTGATAAATCTCGTCAGATTCAAAATCAACTGTAAATTTAAAGAATGTTTCATCATCATGAGGTGAAAATTCACAATTGAACTTTTTACCGAACCAATCGGAGATATAGTTTGCGATAGTTCCAATAATAGAAGGAACTTCATAATTCATAATTCCATAGATCGCGAATGTTTTCATTTTATTCATCCTTTCTTAAAAGTTACCGTTGATAAGACTAGTATAGACAAAATTCGTGGCACATCGTGCTTGTAGTCTGTACCTTCCCATCCTATAAAGGACTTCTTCCTCTAGGATATCCATTAGTTCTTTTGCCATTCTATTTGCATCTTCTTTCATTGCTGTCATGGATGCTTGACAGACAATCTTATAATCAAGTTGGATATCCCAATCAAGTTTGGATTTAATATCTCCTTCTTTGTACTTTTTATACAGTGAACGGATACAATCCGAATAAATATCCATATCAAACATATTTAATTCAACCCTCCTTGTAAGGGTAATTATGTACGAAACATTTTACGAGTTTACCAATCTTTTAATTTATGCTACTTCAATTCATCCTCTGTAACGATGTAATAAGTCTTAGCTAATTTCTTAGCTATTTCATTCAGGCGTTCCTTGATAAGTTTCGCTGTAGCTTCGGAAGCATTCTTTCCATCTTCATAAAGATCAACATATTCTTTGACAAGAAGATATATTTCAATATGTCTAGTTACATGATTATCTACTGGAAGTTTTTCTATTGGGAAATGACGAGTATCATAGTTATGGTAAAACCCATTACTTTTAAGATTATTAAAAACATATCCTTCAAAACCTTTTGCCATAATATCCTCCTTATAAATTCTTCTTCAACTTATCCATTTCAGGCTTAATCTGATCTGCCTGTTCTCTAAACTTTTCTTTCCGTGTCATAGTGTAACCATCTAAACAGAAATCAAGATCAATTGATAAGCGTTTGAGTTTCTTTCTTATCTTTTCCTGTTTTTTAAGAGTTTCTTCCCATTGTTCTGGGGTCATGCCCGTAGGCATTTTTTAAAAAATCTTTAATTGTCATTTTATATCCCTCACTTTCACTCGCAGAGGTTTTAACAACAGCATTAAATGTCTCATGCCAAATATCTCTTCCAGAATTAAGATATGCATCTGCAAGTACATCCTCGACTGTTCTATTATCTCTATCGGCGAGATCCTTTGCTAAAACCTCACACATGGCTGTTAAGGTTTTCATGTAAGAATTTCTTTCCATATCATTCAGGAATACTGTCTCATCATTAAACTGTAACATAGTAACCTCCTTACAATGTATCTTTACATTTCATCAATAAACTTTTTAGCAAGTCTTTTGTGTGCTTCAAAAGAAATGTCTACAACTTTCTTGTAACAATCAGAATTTTGATATCTGTCAGTTTTCTTCAAATTATTAAGACGTTCGATTGTTTCTAAACACTCGTCAAGATTTGTTTCTCTACACACCATAATCACCACTCCTCCTTAAAATTCAACACCGTAAAATTTACCGATAGCTTCCCAAGTAACATAAATGTGCTCAAGCTCAAGCAGTTCTTTGAACTCCTCAAAATCGGAATCTGTAATGGTCATATTATGATCAACTTTGTACCCAAGTGTAGCGTCATTGATCTTTTTGAAAATGGGTTTAAGGTAGTTGTATCTACCCTCAATAACTTGTTTTTGAATATTCGTGATTTTAATCATTACTTTTGCTTTCATGATATACCTCCTCTAGTTGTCACACATCTTTCTTACTATATATAGTATAACATATTTATGTAAAAAAGTCAATACTTTTTGACGAAATAGGCATAAAAAATATTCACAAATATATAACAATAAAATAGTCATATATTTGTGAATGATTACTAACCTTTAGATTCTATTAAATGACTCATTAGTCATCAATGACTGGTTCAAACTTATTTTTTTTACATTTCATCTGTTAGTTTAATATAATCCCAGGTATGCCAATCTGCTTGTCCAGCAGCGTACCAATTAGCTTCACACCTTTTAAGGTTCTCCTTTGCAAGGTTCAGATTATATTCGGCTCTCATTAGTTGCAATTTAAGGGCACGATACATCGAAAGTTCATAACTATTACTTTCAATGATATGTTTAATTTTAGAACATATTTCATCACGTTTTTCTTCCCAGGTTTCTGTGATATCTTCACTTAAATAATTATTATCGATTGTAAAATCAAGTTTTAGATATTCATCATAAAGTTCTTTTTCTTTACGCGTCATTTCAAATTTATGACTAGAAATAGTTGATTTACCCATGTTATCTTCCTTTCACACTGGTTCGGAACATTGCTTTTCATAATTTTCAAATTCTTCTTCTATTTCTTCTTCTGATCTAGCATAGCAAGGTATGTAACTTTCCAAAAACCGATCCCAAGGATTTACATAATTATTTATTGTATCGACGGCATCATTAAATGCTTGGGTAGTTGTCATACAACTACAACCTTCAAGAAGATTTACATACTCTTTAACGAATTCTTCCTCGGTTAGATTTATTTTAATAGGCGAACAACTAACTGTTGAAAATAGCATCAAAAGATTATTAGGCTGTCTTATAGCAATAAGAGCCATTTAATCACTTCCTTTCATTATACAGGGTTATCTTCCTTCGATACCGGAAAATAACCTTCTAATTTATATTTTGGTTCGTATTTTTCTCTCGTGTATCCCTCACCCTGGCAGATATCACATTCCACATTTTTAAAACCAGGTTCGTAGACACCACAACTATCCGGAAGACCCTCCGGATAAGCATTATATTCTACAACCGTATATCCTAAACCGTTACATTTTGGACATTCATATATTCTACCATCTGCAACAATTTTCAATATATCAGATAATGTTGCTTTGTCACCGTAATCGTTTATCAGTCTTATCACATCACAGGTTTTTAACATAGTTTCAATTCTCCTTTACTAGTTATTCTTTTATGAAACCACTTTTTAATTAGTGAGTTTCATTTGTTTCCTTCTAATACGATATTAATCCTTATAGATGTGGCTTGTGAATCTGCAAACAACCGTTTGCATATACATTCTCAACTTGATCAGAATTTGCAACAACAAGTCCTCGGTTAAGTTTCTCACCTTCATAGTGGAAGTTGTCGATGAAGTAGAGATACAACTTACTGGGAATCGTTTCTCCGTTCTGAAGTATTGCCTCACAATCATAGATCCCCTCCTCACGGGGGAAGGGATCTATCCAACAGAGATCAAAGCCATTCTTATCCGCAAGAATTCCATGAAGATATACGAATGGCGTGATATTGGTTGTAACGAATCCTGGATTATTGTCTGGGTGATCCGCTTGAGACAACCCATAGACTTTAATCATACAACAACACTCCTTATCATCATATCCATGTGAATGTCTCATCATCATCTAACATGGCTATCGATCTCGCAATACAAGCTGACGTGACGAAGATTGCAAACACGATTAGCAACGCCAGAGCAAATGTCATTTCATCGGATTCTGCCGAGCATGCCCAATACCACAAAAGAGGATGGACGATTAGTGATACAACAATCGTGATTATTAGCGGAATTAAACCGCTTCTAATCCGGAGATTATGCCATCCGATATATTCTTCACCTTCACAACCGCAAGCATCACATTGATACTCCTCATAATGTCTATCCCACTTGATGCTGTTAAGTATCATCCGTGTATGTATGGTTGTTCCTGTACGATGCATTGCGAATTGACATTCTGGACACAGATGAACTTGTGTGTCATCTGTGTCCATATATGTGATCCCATGTTTTGTCACTTTCATGACAATCCCTCCAATAGTACAATCTTGGAAACAACGTTCGCAAGGAATGACTTGTAAGTGCAATTTGTATTCTTTAATGTGTCAAAATATACCTTTGATTCATCAGAACCTGATCTCAACTGAATCAATGGGCGTGAGAATGTCCCGGAACCAGATGATTTATGATCAATCATCCGTACATATACATCTTGAGTTGCGGTATAAAATTTAATCTCGATTCCGGGAAGATTATCGTCAATTTTGTGGAGTCCGAATATGACAGTGAAGCAGTCATCATAGTCAAGTGTAACATACTCCATGAAATGTTTCTCGAATTCATATGCAGCAGTCTTGAACCGAGACTCTGCGAGAGTACACCACACGGAAGAATATATCGACCTGTATACATCTTTATGCCAATCAATTTTAAGTTGGTTGAGAATCTGATCCGTCAGATAATCTTTTGTCGTGTACATCAGACTTCCTGACTCAACGAATTTCTTGAGCTTCTTATCAACTAAAGAATTGATATGCGCTTCCATGTCGAGAATTGTATTGGGTTTGTTGTTCTTGTTGATGTTCTCATTACTGATGACATTATCCGGGTCAATAGCATATGCTGTCATTCCGTCATCAGTAAAGAAGCATGGTCCACAGTGTTTCAATTCTGTATATTGCGTGCATTTTGCTGTCGTATATGCTCTGAGTTTATCCATACCGAGTCTATCTTTCAATACCTCAGCAAGACACGCAATAAGGTACTTGTTTAACACATCATCAATTCCATTTTGTTCATATTGCACGATATAAACACAAGTGGATTTATCAGCCAATCCAAGATCGTCGATTGTGATAATGTGTTCCTTTCCCAGAGATATCATAATAGTCTTCATGTATGGTGTATATGAAACCTCGAGCTTTAAAGATTTTGATGAAATGTTATTAGATTTTATAGCGTCAACCGAATATACCTGATGCGGTTTGTCACGTCTTATGTTGCCTACTTCTCTTATATTCCGGAGCCAGTCAACAACAACCTGAAATACTTCGTCACAACCAATCGTCTTGTCTTCCTTGAGTCTATTAATAGCACCGATTTCTTCTTTGACAAAGTGATTACCACTATCAGTCGTTACAACATATTCGAGCTCTCTGGCGATGCGTTTGGCGATACTCACGCATTCTTTCATTGTGATGATGTTGCCCGTGAGCTTCCCAAGGTGTTCACCATCAAGTTTGACTTCATGCCGGAATGGATAAATCCGGATTGGCGTGCAGCACGATTCGCCGAAATTAAACCGAACCCAGACATCGTTACTGTGAACGCATTCCTTGTAGAAGTGCCGGAGAACATCAACACTGAGAGCATTCCACATATATGGCGCTTTCTTAATCACAAATTGTGTGTAGTCATTTCTTGGAATCACGTCACGCTGAACAAATTCCCCGGCACGCGTATCCATCAACTCATTCGTGTATGCATTGATTATGGCAACAACATGTTCGAATGCCTGTCTGTTTTCCAGTTCCGTAAGTTCAACAGCATAATCACAGAACTTTTGAATGTTGCTCTTTATCGTTGTGAATATGAAGGAATTAATTTCATCACCATAGATACGGTAATTTCTGGCACCATCAATTGCAATATTTGCGTCCTTGTCGGAAACTGCTGAATGGAACACAAAATTGTATTCCGGACAATCATCCGCTGGATTGATAATTCTCAACCAATAATCTATATTATGATGATTATCGGGGTTAACAAAATTGATATCGCGGCGGACCAGATCATCTTCTTTCATGATATATGGACTGTGTTCCCATTCTTCATCACGGAATATCTCCGTTAGAATCTTAAAGATTCTGCTTCGGTCCATCGGAATCATAAATATTCATCCTCGCTTTCATCAATAACGTCGACAGCATCGGTCATGTCATCGTCGTCTTCTTCTGTTTTCGGAATAACCGTCAGATTGAATTTTTCAACTTGTTTAACGGTATCAATGAACAGTTTGTGAAATTCCTCATCCGATATTTCTTCACAGTATTCATCGAGGAACCGTATGAATCTCTCATACGACGATGTTGCATCTCTGTAGAAAGTCGGAGGTACTGACACAGAATACTCGTGATAATCAATATGTTTCGTTCCTGTTAGCGGTTGACCAACAGTCAGTGATAAAACTGGAACATGTTCCAGTAGAATCATATCATTCTCGTTGACATATCCAATTATCATGAATGCGATACTTCCCCGCATAAACCTACACAATTTGTCCGGTTTCATCCGATAATATTTACCACGAAGATCGTTGATATAACGTTTGTGAAAACTCTCCAGTGTCTTTATACATGAGAGCTCCTTCTTGTGAAGTGGATCAAATATCTGCTCAGAAACCTCTTTCATCTTTTCGCGCTCGATCTTTTCAATAGAGTCGATCTCTTCCTGCAAATGCTTAAGCATTTCAATAGGTGTCATCATTATTCCTCCTTCATGTTCGTTCATTATTGTTACCTCCTCATTATTTAATCATCTATCAGCGAAATGAACGCAATAACTATAATCCATATAGAACCGAGAGTTCCACAAACCGTTGCCAGGACAGACTCCCAATTATTTAATATACTTCGTCCTTTTTCATCAATAGTCACATCCCAGAATTGTGTAAATATAACCGTGAGAATTATGAGTATGATCGGTCCACCCCAAATTTTCAGAAATTGTGGCCATGAAAAATGGAGTTTCGATGTCGATGCCCCGAATACCGCTCCACATGATTTGCATGTATAGCCTTCTCCTCTGCCATGTCTTTTTATTACACCGAGCGTGTGTTTGATTTCATGTGGGCCGGTGTAAATCGGGTCAAGTCCATCAAATTTAATATTTTCACTGGCGCAGTACGGGCACAGATATACGAGCCGTTCCGAATACTCTTCTTTATTCGTCTTCGGTGGTTGGATTATTCGGATCTTCACCTTATTGCTCATAATCAGTTACCTCCTTCCTACTCAACTTGATATATTTTGTTATGTATGGTTTGAACACATATCGGCAGGTGCCGTATAATCATACTTTGACACATCCGATATACTACCAACGTGTGGTGCATATGCCGATCCAAGAATTAGCTTCCCAATCGGAATATCCATAATCTCGTCAAGATTGTGGTCATTGGTTACATCAATATTTTTTGTCACTTTCATATCAAACGGATTGTCAATCCGAGTGGCATGAATATTAATGGTTATCTGAAAACTTTTCATTACGAGTCCTCCTCAATCAGTCATAACCTCTTTCAGTTTTTTGTTTGCTTCTTCATGAACTCGACGTCGTTGTTCGGCAAACCATTCGTCTTCAGAAACTTCGACAATATATTCTGGTAGTTTTAATCCATCGTCTCTGAAATTCTGAGGCGATATACTGATCAAACCTTTTCTCGGCATTCCATCAGATCCCATTATTTTAGCCGGAACACACCTTTCATCAAATGTGCATCCATTAATCATCATCCAATGCTCTTGTGGAACATCAGTGATAATGAACCAATCCGTATGGTTTTCTGTCTTACGAAAATATCTTCCAATGTAAGGTCGGAACAATTCCTGTACCAGTTTATAAAGGTTTATATTTATATCACTAATCTGACGCTGTAAATTATCGATGTCTTCTTGCAACTTATTTTTTGACTTAATAAGATCCCGAATATTCTTAAACTCCTCATTAGACATTGTCAGTACCTCCTTCATTATTTATTGCTTTTGTAACATTACAGATCTTGTCACTGTCCACAGTGTCTCCATGTCATAGTCGTTCTCTTCATATCTGCAAATCAATGTATATCTGTCGTGCCAGTCGTCTTTTCCTTTGTATATTCACATTGCTGGGCTGTCAGATCCACAAAACAGACGGTTACGCAATTTTAGTTCAGTCATTTTCAGCACCTCCGTCCTCGCATCCTTTTCCGTGCGATTTGCAGCCTTTTACATCATCCCAGTCAGGACAGTTATCGCACTGATTGAAGTCATCCGTGAACCATGATTCATTCTGCATTGTTATCCCTTCTTTTGTCGTCAACATTCGTGTTAGTTGCATCCATTCGTGAGCCACAGTCAGGACAAAACGTCGTCAGAGTATCTTCTTCGCCGTTGTGTTCGTGACCACAGTTCGAACACTCCCATTTGTCCCACACAGGGACACCATTGGCATAACTGTCATACTCTGTCTGAACCCACCGACCGTGCAGCAATTCCGACTCAATAGTTGCATCGTGATTCAACCATTCTTCAAAAACTGCTATTTCTTCATCCGTAAGGCTTCTTACAGAATCATTCTTAATCATAGACACTTCCGGCTAGATTATGTGCTGTTTCAATGCTTCTGGAGTATCTACGGCGTTTCTACACAAAGTGAGAAAATCTTCTTTGATTTGTCCCTTGTAACGCTCTGCTATATCAGGAAGTTCATGCGTGTATGCTGGACGCCCAATAAATTTCGACAGATAGCGGTATAAATAACCGAGGTCGTCACCTCGCAGCATTGATATACCTGTGTATGCCGAAATGATAGCACATTCATCCTTGGTCATTATCAGCACCTTCCTCTCTCATGTCCGCACCACAGAACGGGCAGTAATCAGAAAGGATTTCTTTTCCTTCTTCATTTAAGTATGTTTTATTCTTGCATTCTGAACAGTAATGATATGCGGTCGGATTCCCGTGTGCCATCCACACCTCTTCATCGCCGTCGCATGCATCAAACGCAGAAACAGCAATCCACCTCCCGCGCCGAACGGGTTTGGCTTCGATTTCAGGCATCAATGCGGCTGCAAATCCTACTGTGAGATTGCACTGATTGTATAGATATTCGTCTATAATCTTTGCCATATCGGATTCAGCAAGCGCATTCGCGTCAATCAATCTTACTTCTGCCATATTTATTACCTCACAATTCAGATTTTACACTATATTGGGCAATTATTTTTTTAGCTTCGTCGTATTCCTCACGACTTACAATGTATGGAACATACCCAAAACCACCTTCATTATTAATGTCGTTATACTCTTTCATTCTGCGTCGTGCTTCTTCCCTTGTTGGGATGTCTTTCTGTGCTTCAGCTTTTACTATTGTTTCATTAGCTGCTTTGATTTTCTTTTCGATTTCTTCTGCTTGCTTTAATGTTCTAATTTCTTCGGCTTCCGGATCGCTACCCTCTTCAAGAACAGTCTTAAGGAAAGCTTCAATCTCTGTTGCACGTTCATCTGTAAACGCAATCTGTTTAATACCCCAGATCTTTTTGATTCCAGACTTTACATCAATAATACGCCAGAAGTTTACATCCCGACAACTGTCAAACTTCTTACTGTCGATATAGGCAGTAAGCATTGCACGTTTGATAATTTCACGTTCACCGGTATTACAAATGTCCCCATCAAGGTTGACGATCTTATCCTGCACGAACTCTTTATATTCTGCCTCCAATGTTACTGTCCTACCATCTGTAAGTTTCCATTCGTAACGCTTCATAATATTTACCTCCATTATGAATCATATAACGACATTATTTACTATAATGTCCTACTTCACAATCCTTGAAGAAACGAAATAGAATTTTCAGAAATTCCAGGCATCACATATTCCTTTTTATAATTTCTTGCCAGAATTTCAATATCTGGATCGTTATCCTCAGAATAGAGAACCTTTCTAATAACATATCTTTTGATATTATACTCTTTGGCAAATTGTTCGGCTTCTTCTTTAGAAGTAAAACAGGTAGGTGTACCCAAAGAAGGATTTACACTAATCATTTTCTGAACTTTAAGAAAATCACTGTAGGAGGACCATGTGAGACCCATAAAGTTATCGACTGTGCTATTAGCATCCCAGGACAACAGGTAAAGTCTGGATTTAGAAAAATCATTACTCAAAACATATTTAATGGTAGTACACATAGTCATGCCCTCCTATTTAGTTTGTGTTCTTCTTAATATCCTTATATTTAAAAACTCGTGTTCCACAAGCTGGACAAAACTTTACAAAAATATTTTCAACAAGCTCACGACACCAATTTGCGCCACAATATGGACATCTTACAAACTCAGCAGAAAATGATTCTTCCCAGATTCTTACATCTTTATTATCAGTGTTCTTCATATGAATATCTCCTCTCTTAACCCAATTCGACCCAGATTCCTTTTTTCTCCTCTTCACCGAAAATATCATTATTTCGACGAAGCATACCCGTATAAATGGTTTTCCAACCCATAAGGTTACATAGGTGTAAGAAATCAATTGTAATTGTGGTTTTACCGGTGTAGCAGAATTTCTTAACTCCAGAAGTGTTAAGAGTTATAAGAAACTGTTTTGTGTCGTCCTCATTATAAGGTGGATCCGAAACTTCAAATTCTTCGGCACCCAGTCGAATGGACTCCTTATAATTTTTCACAGCGACATATTCACCTACATGGGATTTGATATATTTTCTGTCATCGAGTTTCTTATCCAGTTCTTCCAGATATTCAATATTTTTCATTTTATAACCCTCCTATAGTACATATTTTGTAACTGTTCCATTTACTATATATAGTATAACATATTTTAATGAAAATGTCAAGTGATTCCTAGAAAAAAGATAATAAAATATCTCACAATGTTTACCGTAAAACATTATGAGATTTTTGTATATATTGTATAGCACTATCTTTATAGTTTTATTTGGGTTCCTTACAATTAGTTTCTTTTGATTCCTTATAAATTTCTTCACATCTATCCTTAATATAAGTCAGGGCACTGTCAATGTTAAAGTTATTAATTTTCTGAAATGGATTATAACATACGATCAGAAGACTTCCAGAATCATCTCTTTGTAAAGTGTACTTATAGGATTCTGTTATGTTCAAGTCTGTTAGTCTATGATAAATGTATACCACGACCGAATCGAGAACTTTTCCGTCCGAATCTTCTCCCTTTTTGATTGAGGACTTTAACCAAATATGTTTTCCCCATCTTTTGCCATTAGCATCGTGTTCGAGTCTTTTTAAGTCTTTGAATAACAAATCAAGATCTGTATTTTCATCCTGTGATGTTTTCTTTATAAGATCCTGGTATGTTTCTCTTGGAACAATAACATGAGTTTCTTTTAATCTTTCAACATATTCTACAAGATCATCATATTTGTGTTTAAGTGTTTTTACCTCATCAATAGTTGTGGACCAACACCATACTTTTTCAATTCCAATAGCTTTACAGATATCCATTCTATATTGTTCCATAGTATTCATTAATGAATGTGTTTCTTTCGGGGCATAAAAGATTCCATATTCTTCTCGAAGAATAGTGATAAGTTCATCAATCTTCTGAGGAGATACTAAAGACTCAATGGGATGCTCAGCATCATAGTAAAAATCTAACATTTCTAGAATTTCTTCACATCTTTTATCTTTTTCCTTATAGTTTCTCATATATTTATCCTCCTTTATTTTCTAATTAAGGGTTTGTAATTAACTTTCGACAAAATCATATTCTACAATAGTGAAATTATATTGTGGTTTATAACATTCACCTATGCAACTTATATCATAATCTGGACAAGCCATACAGGAGGAATACCTTACGTTAAGACAAAAATCATCTTTACTCGTTATGTCATAAACATTCATGTTCTTCTGGATAGAAACTATATTGGCAAGCTCTTTAATCTTTTGAATTGCTAATTCTTTAGTTGCAAAGATACCCTCATCGAATAAAATTTTCTCGTGATCCGTTCTTTCTAAAACTTCCATCTTAATAACATAACATTTCTTCATTTATGTATCCCCCTTAATTCTCGTATCCAAAAATAACAAGCCTTTCCTTCTTTTCTCGAACACCCTTATCATTCGTAAGGATAATATCTTCGACACTGACATCCATATCATCATCAACCCGTCCCAGGACGCCACCTTCAAGAAGTGTAGAAACACTGACAGCCACTTCCATATTCGGGTCAATGTTGTTTAGGATATGGATCAATTCTTTTACTGTCATTTTATTCTCCTCCTATATCATTCCCAAACAACTTTCTTTGTCGCACAATTTTCGTAGAATTCAGGAAAGGAAACAGTTTCATCATACTCAACATTTCCAAGATCAAATTTACAGCCACAGACAGGACACTCACATTTTGTGAACTCATTAATTTCGGATTCATTGGAAATCCATGTTTTTACAGTGACATCTGCCTGATGAAACCATTTATTGCAATCAGGACACTGAATTGCCAAATGTCTTACAGGACAAGATTCAAATTCTACTTTAAGTTGTACTTTCTTAGACATAATTTTATCCTCCTTATATGTAAGTTATTTTTTATTCATCAAAGACGGTGATTTGAAATGTCATAAGTTGATCGGCATATGTGTGACCGTCTTTAACCCATTTATAAGCATCTTGTTCGGTACTATTAATGTAATTATTCTTTCCATCAACACTCTGAAAATAATTATCAGTTAAAGATTCTTTCATGATAACTTTTGCAAGACTTATAGCACTATCTATATTTGTATAAGCACCACGAATTCTTTTAATATTCCAACTTTCAGTCTCATATTCTGAAACAACATAAATTCTTGCCATGATATATCACCCTTCTAATTATTTTCATATCCATCATTAAGACTGTAACTTTTCTAGTGACTATGACTTCTTAAGAACAATGTGCCAGACCAATTCTTCATTAGCCTTATTTTCAAGTACCTCAAAGTCATCATAACGATGATCAAACTTAAATTTAGCAACATAGTTTTTGTCGTAGGTAAATATATCCCCTTCAAAACGAATATATACAAAAGTATAAGGTGTAAGATTTTTAATAAATTCCTTGAATGTCATATTATTAGACCTCCAAAATAATTTTTTAATTACTATCGAGTTCTTAAAAATAACACCGTATAAGACTTTAAACATCTCTATACATATTAACACAACAATATTTCTCATTGAAACCACGAATAGAAAATGTAGAATAGTCCATTTCCGTTACTCGAACAAACTCTGTAGGATTTTCATCATTTGTAGAGGAAACAAGGGTATAATCGTCAAACTCTTCCGGGATTTTGTTAATGAATTCTTTAAGCTCTTTAATAGTCATAATCATTACCTCATATAATCAGTCAGTACACGGTTTATCTTACATAATAGTATAACATATTTATATGAAAAAGTCAAGAGGTTTCCGGAAAAAGATAATAGAAAAATCTCACAATGTTTATAATAAAACATTATGAGATTTTAGTTATTTTGTATATGACTGGGAATTCTTATTGTAAAATTTTTCTAGTCCTATATGTTGCTATTTGATCTTCTTATTTGGTCATCTAAAAACGAAATGATTATAACAACTATAATCCATATAGAACAGAAGTTCCACAACAAGGTGTCAGGAATTACTCCCAATTATTCAATTTTCTGGAGGTTTAGGTAATGGCATCCAGTGCGTGACAGTCTCAACAGCAGTCCAGGTTGTTCCTGTCCAACCGAGTGTATCCGGATCACGACAATCCTGTCGGAATCCCCATTTGTTCTCTTCATTTGAATCAAACGTGCATTTGAAAACATCTTCTTGCTCTGTGAAAACAAGATATTCACCGTCCTGTTCCGGCAGCAGTCTGACACACGGGATCCAATGGACGGCAGGAGTATTTATTATGAATTTTCTTGCTTGCCGTAAACCTCTATCAAACTCTTCTCTCCCACCCAAGCTATTTCCAAGACAACAATCAATGTAGGCAAGTACTGCATTTCGTTCAATTAAATCATCCATTATCAAAACCTCCTTAATTATATTTTTTTATATATTAAAATAATGAGTTATAGTTTCTGTGTGAGAAATCCCATAACGATATTGAATATAATTAACAAAATCACTCACTGAAATGCTACCAAACAACATCTCATCATTTGGATATTTAGATAAATAATCTTCCTCATATTTATCTTCAATAATTTTCATAATTTCTTCACATGATTTGTCCACATTAGCACAAAGAATAACACTTAAATCTAAACTATCTAAATAATCAAATTCTTGTGAACCTAAAGGATCATGTTGAATTAACCACTGTCTATAATCCTCAAATTTAGCCAAATTAACCATTTTCGGACCTCCTGTTCCAGTCTTCTGTTGCTTCTTCTATAGAAGAACAGTTGCCAGTTCGACAAAGACAATTCGAACACCAAATATAATATTCATCACGATAATTAAAACCTTCGCACGTCCCAACAGACGGATGTTTGTCCCCACAAAACGGGCACGGTTTCAGTTCAACCATTGTTAGCATCTCCTATACGCTTTGATATTCAAGTGATTCCATGACCGTTATGTTTTCTTCCGTCGGTTCAATTCCAAGTCTGTAACATAGCTTTATTCGCAGTCTGTGTTTAACTATTACAAAAATAAAGTTCGCAATGGCAGTGCAGCATGAGTTTATCACAAGTACGGCAGCAATCTTGACAGTATCATTCATTTTGAGATTATCCAAAAGCATTGTTGCAAGGATCATAAAAGCACCGAGCAGTATATTGTATGGAGCACTTTCGACAAGGTTGATTTTTGCTGATCGTATCTCACACCATACTGGTGTCTTTCCACGCTCTATTTTCTGTTTCACACGGTCAAATTCTTTCTTGTATCGCAATAAATCCTGCTCTTTTTTTGGCAAAAAGATAATACATTCATTCACCTTCTCCCATCTTCGTGCCGCAGTCAGGACAAAACGCAGTTAAGGTATCTTCTTCTCCGTTGTATTCATGACCACATTCTGAACATTCCCACTTATCCCATACAGGCACACCGTCTGCGTAGGCATCATATTCAACCGGAATCCACCGTCCGTGTTTCACGGGTTCAACTTCAACGTGTGGACAGTCTGCATAAAAACTACTCTCTGTCTTGTCAGGATCTTTCGCACCGCCCATACATTTATGCTTTTTCATGTTGTAATAAGCACATTCTCCACAACATTTAATGCCTTTCATTTTTTTGTCACCCCGTCCATTCGTGCACCGCAGTTCGGGCACAAAGGATAACGCACTTTAGTCATAAGCTCTTGTCCTACTATCACTCGTGCTTGAGTTGCTACATTTCCGCAGTTCGTACAAAGTGATGTACACACCGTATCTGTATACCTCCATTCGAGCCATTCACCGTGTTGTACAGGTTCAGCCTCGATTGTGGGCTGTATATCAACAATTCTCAATGCCATATCATAATTAAATTCAGATAGGTTTTTTTTCAAAGCATTCGCGTCAATCGGTCTTACTCCGGCATCTTCGCTCACCTCTGGTTTCGACAACAATCTGAAATCACATCCGCCGAACGGATACCACGCGCACATTTCTATGTGCTCACAATCTTTGCACCATTCTTCACCTTTCTTACGGTCTGCTTCGTTCATTTTTGGTTTTTGCACGGGTTTAACTTCGATTGTGGGTAGTGCCTCGATTTCGTCAAGCATTTCTCTTATATCGTGTCCTGCTTTTGAGCAGGACCCGTCATCGTCCGGACAGTAACTCATAGCTATTTCCAACGCTTCCTGTCTTTCAATCAGTTCCAGTGAGGTTGTGTGTTGTCTCAATTCGTCAATAGCAATGTCAATAGCTCGACATAAATCGGAACCTTCTCGTGTGTAGTCATTTCTGAAAATTTCAAGTGTTTCGATAGCGTCTTGAGTGGTCATTGCTTCAGGCATCTTCATTTACCCCCTCATATCCCCACATATCTCTACCACATGGTATCAACCATTGCCCTGCACGGTGAAATCCATTTCCATGGTGTTGTATAACGGTTTGATCTTTTTTCTTGCACCAGTATTCGTATGAAACATTTGAGAATGTAAGATGCTTGCATCCTATGCAAGGACACTCGTTTTTAATTATCTGTGGCATCTATCCCGACCTCCTGTTTGAGCCATTTCAAAACACCTTCCGCACACACGCAGAATGATGTTTCACATTCCGCATTATGATATGCACAAACAGCGCATCTATCGGTCAGCTTATCAATCAGCTTATCCGAAAGCTCCTCATCCGTCATCTGACGGATCTTATCACCGTGAGTCATATTTTCATTCTCCTTCTCCTTAATCATAGTGCAGTAGTTTTCGTAGACTTCTACATCTTCCCATTCTACACCATTTCCAACGGTAGACACAGGGTACAAATCCCCGTTCTCATCAACAGCGAAAATGTACTCACCGCCGTCACCATACCCACCGTCCTCATACGGAGGGAAATCTGCCGTACAAAATTTCCACGGGACAGGCGTTCCATCAGGAGCATAGTCTACACCTTTGTATACAGTGATTTTGGTATCGTGAATATTCATTTTTGATTCCTCCTCATTCAGCCGTAATTTCTGATTTTATTCCTTCGCAGTAAGTTTAGCTGTAATTCTTGAAAGTAATGTAGCAGAAGAAGATACCAGTTCTTTAATTTCGGATTCCGCCAGCATATATTTATCATTGTCAATTCTTCCATTTTCAACTTGAATAATGTCTGCAAGTAAAGAAAGATATTGAGCTGCCGATCTTAATTCACATGCCTGTTTATTTCTGTCTGTAAAAATCATAAGATCATTCATGTTCCTAACCTCCATTTCAATCAGCGTTCTTTTGACTTACTATATATATAGTATAACACATTTCAAAGAAAAAGTCAATAGCTATTAAGACAAAAATACTCACAAACATCTTATCGATGAATGTGAGTATTTTTGTATATTTTTTTATATTTGTATTACCGTTTATCGTTTGGAACATATGGAAACTCGTAAATAATATCAATAACGTCACCATCTTCTGTTACACCGTCACCAACAAAATAATCATCGAAATCCCATTCATAATCGTCCGACACATGATTAAACAAAGGATTTATCTGATATGCAAAATCAGCAATGTCGTCACTTCTTATCCACATATGGTCTTTTAGTACGTTTGCAATACCACTCACTATGTTTTTCTTTTCAGACCAAAAAACAACATATTCTCCAGAATATGGATCGTATAGACGAACACCGTATAATTTTCTATTTTCGTTTTCATAAAGTTTTCTGATCATAAATAATCAATTCCTTTCATAAATCAATATTGTTCCACACGGAACATCATGTAAAGTAAACATAGCACTCACAATCAATTAAGTTATAAATTTTGTCAACCGGCGTATACATCCCAACCACGTTTACCCGGTCTAGGAACATTCTGTATAGCATCACTATAGCATTTTTTAAATGTCGAGAATAATGTTTCTTGAGATGGTTCGTAACCGTCATCAGACTCCCAATAATAACCTAATAATTTACCATTATTAGTGTACTTATAGATCATAAAGCCTCTGGAAGAATAGTCGTTTACTTCTTGTACCATATAATCTGGATATTCTATTTCAACGTCATCCGGTGTTATGTCAACTGCTTCTTGTATTTTTCTACTGTTTTTATTATACCTTCTGTCTTTGGATTCTACATAGTCATCACCAGAACGATACTGTTTAAAAACAGAAACATCCTTAAGAAGCTTGTGATTAAATAACTCCTTATATTCATTTGTGAAATATGCTAGTGTAGGTTCGTCAATATCTTTCGTCTCAACAATTTGTCGAATTGTTGCAATAGCATTAGCAATATTATCTAAATGCTGTAAACACATTCTGCGTGTATTTGAGTTAGATTCATTCAATCTTCTTATCATAATAAATCAATCCTTTCTAAATTCATATTGTTATATTAAAAAAACATAACAGTTCTATATCAGGTATTTAGTCTAGCAAAGAAACTGTATCTGATTCAATCTCTTGAAGTTCATATACCATATCATGTAACTTATCATAAACAGAGTCAACAGTATTATAGTATATTGGGAGTACATCTATTAATCCTTTAGAAACAGGAGTATTGTATAACTTTTCAGACTCCTCAACTATAATGTCTAATGTTTCTTGTATAGATTCTAAATAGGATATACAATCTTCAATCCACGTCTTATTAACATCCACTGTTTCTTTTATTTTAGGTACTAGGTTATTAGCGCGTTTTGCCTCATTCAATCTTCTTATCATAATATCAATCCTTTCGTAATATATAACAAATAGTCTATGTAAGCTGTATTTACCTACATAGACTATTGTAGTTTGTTTGTTTATTTTTGTATTATTGTTTTATTAAATTTTGAACTCATTAACGAAGTTCGACCATAGTAATTCCACCTTGGTTATTTTGTTCTATATAATAAACGGGCATATCTGGTAACTCGCCTGGATCCCCATATTCAAAATCAAATATATCATACACCCCGTCCGATATATCTACTGTTCCAACTGTGCCGTCTCTCTTATAGTCTACTAAATCGAACGATCCTTCAAATCCTATGGTGGTATTCGGAGCGACGACAAAGAAATTCTTGATATTATGCTGTGTGTAAAGATATGCGATAAATGCGCCCATGAGCCTTGTCTTGCCGACACCCGTTGCAAGAGCAAAGGTCAGAGACATAAAATCACGCTCAAAGTCGGTGCAGGTCGGGCAAAGAGCCTTTACTGCGCCGAGGGCAGCCTGCAAATTCATACCCTTTTTGAGATTAACGCTATTTACTATCTCATCAAGGATTTCAAGCGACTTCTTCTGCGGTTTACGCAAGGACATGACACCGCTAATATACTCTGTGGTATAAAGACTAAAATCAGCCCTCATCCCCACATTCCTCCTCGTCATTGTACACAGGCGGATGAATGATATTCAGGTTATAGTCAGCTTTATCAAATTCACAGCGTTCAAGAAGCATCTGCGGAATTTTCTTGACCGTGATATGGGGATTCAGCTTGTCCATACCCTTATCGAACGAACAGCAGGCAATCACAAGATACTCATCATCTTCCATAGAGCCGATGATAGAATCCATAAAGGCAGCGTTCAGGTGACGGGTAGTAACAAAGAGATAGGATTTTTCATTGCCGTGAGACTGCTTCCAGAACACAGAGCTGTCAGGCTCATAGGTAAAGCCTTCATGCAGAGCCATAGCCGCCGCAAGCATATCCGCACTATAATCAGGATTGATGATATATTCGCCGAATTCATCTTTGTTGATTAGAGTCGGTGCAAGCTCGTAGAAGCGGTATCCGCCGCCGCCTTTCCAGTTTTCTACACTGGATATTCCACTATAATCTCTTCCTGCAATTACCTTATCCAAACGTGGCTTGGCTAGACTATATGCCTGTTCCCCTATTTCAATTCCTATCCATTTACGCCCCATTTTTTGAGCAACGGCAGATGTGGTTCCAGTACCTAAAAACGAATCAAGTACTAAATCGCCAGGAGCTGTGGAAATATTGAGTATTCTACGAATCAGCGCTTCCGCTTTTTGTCCTTTTAATTCATCAGCGCCAAGCATTTTTGAAACTTTTTCTCCAGAAAAAGACACCACAGCTATACTGTTTAATTTATCATATACAGAACAATTCCAAGTATCTTCAAGTGGATACCTTTCAGGTAATCCAACAACAGATACAAAATCATAGAACGACATGGCTTCGCTTTTAGATACGCCTAAATCAGAAAGCTTTCGGAGTATTTCTTTTTTCGACGAATCGTTAAAACGTTTTTGATAATCATCAATAGTATTATAAGCCATTTCCTTATTAAAAAAGAAATTAGAGGGATTCTTTGTATAATACAAAATAGAGTCATGATTACGAATGAAATTCTTGGCAACAGTTTTAAAACCAGATACCCATCCAATTCGCCATATTATTTCGCGCTGAAAGCAAGACCTACCAAAAATTTCATCCATGAGTACCTTTAAATAGTGGACTTCATTAAAATCAATGCTAACATATATGCTGCCATCATCTGCTAACAGATTTCTTAAAATTATTAAACGTTGTCTCATTAACGATAGCCATATACTATGCTCTTTTCCATCATCATAATGTTCAAATGCACTACCTGTGTTATATGGGGGATCAATAAAAATGCATTTTACCTGTCCTGCGTATTTGCTTTCAAGCGCCTTCAACGCAAACAGATTATCGCCGTGTATCAGCATATTTTCAGTATCGGGGGCTGCGTCTGTATTTGACAGTTCAGGTCTCTCTATCAGCAGCCGAGGTTCAACAGATATCTCCTGTTCCTTGCCGTACCATGTCAGTTCAAGTTTGTTAGCCATTGTGTACCTCCTATGATTGTAAAACTTATTTATTTTCGTTTAAGAACTTTCTTATATTAGAAACATTTTGAATCTTTTTAGGTTGTCCATTATCAAACACAATTAGAGTCGGCGCTGATGTTATTCCATACATTTTTACAAGATCTGAATTTTCTTCAGCTAGAAGAACATCACAGTCGAATCCAGCTTCTGAAATAAACTTTTTTGCCATTTTACAATTCGGACAAGTTGCTGTGGTGAATAATACCGGTTTTCTTGTTCCTGCTAAAATTGTTCTCACTGTTTCTTCTATATTGACATCTTTTTCTTTCTGCTCCGGTAATTCTGTATAATCTGTTTTACAAGATTCACATTCATTATTAGTATCCGATAAAGACTCAGTGTCTATTACATATTCTTTTCTGTCTGCAAATTCATGTGCTTTTCCATCATTAAAGTTTTGAACGGCTCTATAATAACCTGTTACTCTACTATACACTTCGGTTGTCTTACCACATATAGGACAAGTCCATTCTTCTCCTTTAATATATCCGTGTTCTGGACAAATAGAATAAGTAGGTGAAAATGTAAAATAAGGTAGTTTATAGTTCTCTGCTATTTTTCTTGTTAGGTTCATAGCAGATTGCCAGTCTGGTAATTTCTCACCTAGGAAAGCATGGAATACGGTTCCAGATGTATATTTGGTTTGTAAATCATCTTGGTGATCTAACGCTTCAAATATATCATCTGTATAACCTACTGGAAGGTGTGAACTATTTGTATAATATGGAGACCCATCTGTTTTATCTCCTGCTGTTATAATATTTGGATAATCTTCTTTATCGTGTTTGGCAAAACGGAATGCTGTGCTTTCAGCAGGAGTTGCTTCCAAATTAAATAACTCACCTTCGTACAGTTCTTGATAATCTGAAAGTTTATTTCTTATAAAGTCCAGTACTCGCTTTGTAAACTCGTATGAATTTTTATCGTCGATTCCTTTACCTAACCAGGAGGCATTCATACAACATTCGTTCATACCTACTAATCCAATAGTAGAAAAATGATTATCAAATTTACCTAGGTATCTTTTTGTATATGGATATAGATTTTGTTCTAGTAGCTGAGTTACCACGGTTCTCTTAATGTGTAAACTTCTAGCGGAAATGTCTAATAAATGTTTTAGTTTTGTAAAGAACTCTTCTTCTGTTTTACTAGTATATGCTAATCTAGGCATATTCAAAGTAACTACACCTATAGAGCCTGTACTTTCACCACTTCCAAAGAATCCTCCAGATTTACGTCTTAACTCACGAAGATCTAAACGTAAACGACAACACATTGATCTAATGTCAGACGGATTAAGGTCACTGTTAATATAATTACTAAAATATGGGATACCATATTTAGCAGTCATTTCAAACAAAAGTTTATTATTGACAGATTCCGGATCCCAATCAAATTCTTTTGTGATAGAATAGGTAGGAATTGGATATTGGAAACCTCTACCGTTAGCATCTCCTTCGATCATAACTTCCAGAAACGCTTTATTTATCATATCCATTTCACGTTTACAGTCTTTATATTTAATGTCTATTTCTTCTCCACCTATGATGCAATTAAGTTCTGCTAAATCATCTGGTACTACCCAATCGAATGTAAAGTTAGTAAAAGGTGCTTGACATCCCCATCTAGACGGAATATTTAATCCAAATACTAAAGACTGTATACATTGTTTTACTTCTTTATAAGAAAGATCATCCACTTTCACAAATGGTGCAAGATATGTGTCTACACTAGAAAATGCCTGCGCACCTGCCCATTCATTTTGAAGACAACCTAGGAAGTTTACCATTTGGTTGCACAACGTAAATAGGTGTTTGGCGGGTTTAGAGGTTATCTTACCGGGAACACCACCTAATCCTTCTTGAATAAGTTGTTTTAAGGACCAACCTGCACAGTAACCCGAAAGCATAGATAGATCGTGAATATGAATATCGCAATTTTTATGAGCATTAGCAATTTCTTCATCGTATATTTCGGACAGCCAATAATTGGCAATAACAGCTCCAGAATTACCTAAAATGAGACCTCCTAAAGAGTAAGTAACAGTTGAATTTTCTTTTACTCGCCAATCCGTATTCTGTGTATACTTTTCCACAGTTACCTTATAATCGAGTAAAGTTTCTTTTGCTTTTCTAGCATTCTCGTGTTGTTTTCTATATAGAATATAAGATTTAGCTACATCATCATAACCGAATGTCATTAGTGTTTTTTCTACTGCATTTTGGATATCTTCTACAGATAAGAGTCCTTCTTTAATTGTTTTTTCTGCTTCGGCTGTAGATCTTATTGTTATTAGTTCTATAATAGAATTCTGATATTCTCTATTACAGGATTTAAATGATTTTACGATCCCTTCTGATATTTTTGATGTAGTGAATACATCAACATCTCCGCTTCTCTTTTTTACCTTATACATGGTAAATCAACTCCTCTTATATTTATATAAATAAAACAGATCAGAATAATTTTCTTTTCTGTGTATTTACAACTTCTTCTATTCTTTCTTTTGCAATTCCAAAATAGTTAGTGTCTAATTCAATACCTATAAAATTTCTATTGTTTTTTATACTAGCAATACCTGTGGTTCCAGAACCCATACAATTATCCAAGACAACATCATTTTCATCGGTATATGTTTTCACAAGGTATTCTAATAAAGAAAGTGGTTTTTGTGTAGGGTGTAGTTTACCTTTTCTATTTGGAACAACATCAAATTCAAGCACATCGGAAGGATTAACAAATTCTGGATCGTATTTTTTCTTATGTTTTTCTAATTCTACATGATTACTGTTACCACAATAATGATCGTAGTTGTAACAACTTTTTCCAATACCGACCCTAGGTTTTTTCTGTGGGTTGTATACTGGGTTTCCTTTTTGAAATACTAATATCTCTTCATAATATTTCATTGGTCTGTATTTCGCGCTAGTCATTCCTGTCGGAACATTTTTCTTCCAAATAAGTTTATATTTATAATCCTTCGGATTACTTTGATATGTTTTATATGTAAATAGTCCACTGGAGAATAAAATTATTCTAGAATCTTGTTTTAAGATCCTATTGTATAGATTCCAAAGTTCTTCAAAAGGTATAATACTGTCCCAAGAACAACGTGTGGTTCCATAAGGTAGATCACAAATAATGCAATCAATCACGTTATCAGGTATTTCTTTCATTATCTCTAAACAATCACCGTTGAACAATTTATAATCTTCTCTCATAATAACCTCCTCAACTCATTAAAGAGTTGTATTTTTTATTGTGTTGCTTATATAAATTGATAACACCTGAATTTGAATAAAATCAAGATCAATTTTTATTTCTACTTTTTATATAAAAATTGTTCTTCATGTTCTTACAATATTTTTTATTTTTGGTTTAGAAAATAACTATATATAGTAACTGTTATAAATTTATATTACTACATATTGTTTTAGGTGACTATATTCTTCGTTTATAGTATAACACAAAACCTCTACAAAAGTCAATAGGAAATCAGGACTTTTGTAGAGGTTCACATATATTATAATTTATTAACTTTTTCTGAGGGTTTACTTATAGTGAATAATCATTTTACCTTCCAAAAGACTGATAGTAGTTACGGTTCTATCCTTCTCCTCGTAGAAATAATCAGCATAATCAAACGATTCCGCTTTACGAATAGTACCTGTAACACCTTCCTGGAGAAATACAGGAATTTTAGAAGTTCCGTAATTAATCTTTTTCATGATATCCTTTACTTTCATATTCGTAACCTCCTTTTATTATTGTGTTTTTTACTATATATAGTATAACATATTTATAATGAAAAGTCAAGTGCTTTTGAAAAATTCATAATGAAAAACTCCACGAACTTATCGTGGAGTTTTTGTTTATATTACACGAAATACATATTACTATTTTAGAACAACTTTCTTTTTTCTTGTTTTCGAGTCGATTCAATTCTATCCTTTGCAAGTCTAAAATACTCTTCATCGAGTTCAATACCAATAAAATGTCTATTCGTTTTCAAACAAGCTACTCCAGTACTGCCACTACCCATAGTTATATCCAAAACCGTGTCATTCTCACTTGTATATGTTTTTATTAAATATTCTAGTAATTCTACAGGTTTTTGAGTTGGATGTATATGTGATGTTGGAGCATCCCTTTTAAATTCCAGAATTTCACAAGGATATCTTGTACCATCATCAACATAAGGTGTTACCTTAAGATTGTTACCGGATACGGATGTGGAAGAACAACCTTTTGGACTATTTTTAACAGGTTTTCCATCGTATGGAACTTTTATAGGAGTATAGTTACATTGCTCTCCATAAAATACACAGATATTTTCAATATATTTTCCAGGTCTTCTTTTCACTTGAAATATATTAGTAGGTCGTTCTTTTTTCCAGTACCAATCATATTTGTAGTTAGTAATATTACTTAATCTGAGTTTACTGGCAAAGGGTTCCTGGGCAAAGACAACTATAGGACAATTTTTTAGACATACATCGTTCAGGTTAGTCCATAATTTTTCGAAATTCAAGGATTTATCCCATTCTAATGGTGTTTGTCCATAGGGTGGATCAAATAAAACAAGATCTATTTTAGTACCTTTTAATCTAGGTAGAATGTTAAAGCAATCGTCATTGTATAGGGTTATTGTAGTTTCCAATAGTTATCAGCTCCGATCAGATTTTAACTAACTCGATTTGAGTAACTAACTAAGTGAATAATAAGTTCTTACTTGTTTTGATTCTCATAGAACAGTTTTCTGTAATAAATAATATCTTTAGGCATATGTTCTCTTTCTTCTTTACTGTGTTCGCTATATAATTTCTTCATAAAATCGTAAAACAAATTAGATTCAGGTGTTAGTAGTTGTCCGGTTTTATCGATATAACCTTTTCGTAATGTAATCATTGCTATTTTTCTCATATGTTTCCAATGATTGTAATAATCGAGTTTAAGTTTTGTCATATAACCGACACTGTCCTCAATAACAAAACCTTCAATGACTCTACCACCAAAAGTATAATCAGGCTGTAAAACCTCATTATACCAATCATAGAAATCAGACCAATTATTAATCACAAATGCTTTTGTTTTAACAGTTAATTCTAACTCTTTACCTACTTCTACTACTTCTTCGTAGTCGTGTTGTTTGAATTCAAGATCGTTATTGATAATGGAAAGTAGAAACAGCTCATTTTCTGGATATTCAATGATGTGTGGATCGTGTACTTGGTCTACACATTCAAATACAAGAGTAACATTGTTTTCCTTACAATACTCTTTTACCCACTGTACCTTATCCTCTGACAATTTTTGGTAAAACATTATCTTTAACCATTCTGCATAGGAACCTACTGGACAGGACTTTGTGGTGATAAACAGATCATCTGTTTCTTCATTATATGAAACAAGACCCAGATATCCATTTTCCTTCACATAGCAGATAACTGGAAATTTAAGTTTGTATTGTAACATATCAAATTGAGTTTCCGGTCTTTCATTGATATTGAAAAACTTACTGTATCCACGACACATAACTTTCATAGTATTTGTGTTAATGTATAATCCTCTTGCTACGATTGTTTGTTCATTCCAAATTTTATCATAAAAAGCATCTTTTGTAAAGTTAAAAGAGGAAATGTTACCATATTGTTTTTCCTGAATGTGTCTGTTCTTACGAAGTTTCATAACAGCATCTGCCATATCAGAATTGGTAATTGTTTTCTTTTCCTCGACCTCTTCAATAGGCTTGAATACTGTATTCTGAATAGTTACTTCATGGAACCCTTCTTTATCCAGTTCAACAATACGAAGACATCCACCGTGTTCTATCTTACCTTCGAGATTAAATGTTCTTTCCTCGATGCACATATCAGAGTATCTAATATTTCTGTGACCGTGAATTTGATACATATTAGATTCTGTATTTTCTTTCCAATATTTAGCAACGTCTTCATAATCTTTGTAATCACCTACACCACGAATCATTTGTTCAGTGGATATAAATGTCAGATTATCAGGCATTGTGGAAAGACCACCATGAGTTACTAGAACATCTTTCCCATCATATGTATACCAAGCACATTGACCGCATTTTCTGTAAAGTTGTCTAATGTCTTTCAAATCAATACCAGAATTTTGAAGTTGTTTTTTCGTTACAAATTCAAATTCTTTAGAATCAGCAATACCTTCATTGGCGTATATCCACAACCATCTTTCATGGTTACCCTCGAGAAGTAGTACATTAGGTCGTTTTACAGCTTCGATAAAGAACTTTACAACTTCGGCATTCTCTAGTCCTCTATCAATAATGTCACCTACGAAGATATACATATAGTTATCGTTAAAACCATTTTTGAAGTATTCCATTAGGGCAGTATAACAACCATGAATATCTCCAATGTGTACGATCTTCTCATATTTATTCAAGTCGAACTTCTTCATCCAAATAGTATCAAGTTCTTCCGGTTTAATAGCTTTAATACCTGCTGGAATTTTTTGAGTAGCGAATCTAGAATAAATATTCTCAAGTGCTGATTCTGGTACCCACTTGAACATAGGACGAAGTTTATTCCTTCTTTTACATTCTTCCAGTGGAACATCTGTCATATCAATACAATAGATTCTGTAACGATATGTTTCACACATATCTTTATAACGGTTCATTTCTATTGTTTTACTATTTGTAGCATCAATGACAGTAAACTCACCGCGTTTCATTCTAGTTTCAAGGAGTTTGAATAGCATAGACCATACATCTTTTTCATTTTTCTGACTAATTCCGTATGTTCCATTTACATTGAGTTGTGGTGTAGAACAAAGAACACGAATATCATCAGCACAAAGAGTATACGGTTTAAGTCCATGTTCCTCAATAAATGTTGACTTACCACATCCAGGTGCTCCACGAAGTAAAAGTAGAACTCTCATTTATTTTCCTCCTCTATTTTAATTCCGTGTGATTTAGCAAAATCATGAACCAGCTGTTCCAAAGATCTACTAGGTCCTCCTTTTTCTCTATCTTCGTATATCATATCAGTCATAGTATCAGCATCCAATAAAGAAAGTACTTCTGAATATTTCATAATTTATTCCTCCTTCCAGATATATTGTATATATAGTATAACACAAAAAACACAAAATGTCAAGTAGTCATTCATATTGTTAAAATAAAAACTCCTATCTACTAGGATAGGAGTTTTTGTATAATTTATACAAGTCTTGTTTGTGCTTTAATAGGTCCCCATATACAGGGTTCTTTACAGTGAATATTATTACATTTCATTTGCAATTCACCATCTCTAAAATGTCGTTTTAGTTGTCCTAGCATATAATTGGATTTATCCCAATGTCTAGTAAATCTAAATAGATTATTTTTTATTGTTTCGAATGTTTCTAGCTGAACTCTTCCACATAACCTTTCATCACATTTACTCATAAAATCACATATGTCACCTGTTTCTACAACATCTACCATTGTAGCAATAGGATATGTTTCTTTTACTTTATCCAAATCGTTTTTCCATTCTTGAATAACAGGTTCTGAATACTGTAAAATTTTAGGAACATAAAATTGTGGATTACTTGTTCCTTCGAAACACATATAATGATGTAAAGTTCTGTGTCTTTGTTGCTGTGCTAAATCAGCAAAAGAAGATCTGTATTTAATAAGGTATACATCGTCATAATGTTCTTTAGCTTTATCTATACCGTAGCATGTTTGTTTGGCAAGAAATCTAAAGTTCCATCCTTTTTGTTCAACAATACATTCAGAATATAGATGTGCTTCTGTTATCTTATCGTATAATTCCTTTATACAGTCTAATATTTTACTATTAAAAGGTGTTCTCTTAAGGTCCAAACTAGCACCGTTATCGTCCCATACATCTATATAACTTTTACACCACTGTCTTATATAGCTCCACATTCTTAATGATGTTGTGTATGCCATAGTGGTTGTAGGTGCGAACACGCTTAAAACATATCTAGCATTTTCTAATGTTAATTTTTCTCTTAATTTATCATCAATAGGAATATTCCATTTCTCGGCATATGTAGCAATAGCATCATTAAATATTTCTTTCCATTTTTCGTACAATTCATAATTCTTGAAATACTTCTTATGTGTTTCTTCGTCTCCGTTCATAACAGTATAACGACCACTTTTTTCTGACGTGTTGTAGAAACCAACACTATTAAGAATCATAGCTGTCATTTTAGGAATGTTCTCAAATAGAACTGTTACAAAGGCATGGTCACTTATACTATGATGACCTGTAGCAGCTACACGTTCAAATCTAGATAATGCTTTTTCATCATCTGTATATTTCGGGTCAAAATAATTAGAGTTAAGATAACATATAGATGCCATGGAACCTGAAAACTTTCCTAGATCTTTAATGTTTTGTTCAGTTAAAGCAGTATAATTTGGATCAGTTACTTGATTCGGAGTTGCTAGAATTGTTAGTTTCATTTGTTATTTCCTCCTGTTTATGAGATTCGCTATCTACTTTTATGTAAACATATTTAGAACAAAATGGGCATTTTCTTCTATAAGTATTCACACCTTTTCCATTCACTATCGAATAATCAAAGAACTCGACATAGTCTTCATCCTTCTCTAAAGTAGCTTCAAAGACACACCCACAAATTAAACATTCAAATCTATATGTATTCATATAAGATTTAGTGTTCTCTTGTAATTTATAAAGGGATCCATCTACGATGACTTTCATAAGCTTACCTCACAAAATATTTAATATCCAAGATATGCTTTTCCACATTTTTAATATCTGCAAGATCGGACAAATCATAACTGACTCTTGCGTAGGCAACGAACATCGTGAATATAAAAGAACCTATTATCAATTCTTCGTAGTATTCTCCATCTGTCAACTCATTCGTTCTATATATAAATCGAATTATTTGTAGCATATAAAACATCCAAAAAATGATACGAAGAATACAAATTCCTAATGCTATCATTTTTTATAATCCTCATATATTTTGGAACCTGTAGCACCTATCTGTCCTTGGTACTTTCCTCTATATGGATTGTCTGCAGGTTTATCCATACGGGCGAACACCAGTTGACCTACCCGTGTACCGGATTTGATGTTTATTGCCCAATTACTGGCGTTGAATAATTCAAGTGTAATTTGTCCCTCAAATCCTGGATCTACCCAACCTGCATTCTGAATAAATAATCCTAATCTTCCAATAGAAGAACGGCCTTCTACAAATGCAGTTAGGTCATTAGGAAGAACAAAGTACTCTTGAGTGGTAGCAAGAACAAATTGTTTCGGAAGTAGAAGATAGGATGTTTGTTTTGAAGTTGTATATTGCAATGGTTCGTCTAGTTCTATAATACCACCATTAGGAACATCAGTTATTTTACTAAATGAATCTCCGATAGTGATGTCAACACTTGCCGGCTGAATACTTTTATCGTCCGTTAGATTATGACATAGACCTTTATTCTCTATTAGATTCATTAGTGTATTATCAGAAAGTATCAAAGTTTATCATCTCCTTCTGGATCTGCTAGCATTGAATGCCAATATACAATATCGAAACCATCGTAAGCTATTATTTTTTGACCTGTAGAGTTTTCTATCCAATCCCATGTTCTGCTATCTGAATTAGGTTCTCTTCTTGCAATATAATGAGTTTTCTTTCCATCACAAGAAACCCCAATAGCATAAACATTCTGCCACAGTTCTGGAAGTTTATCCTCACACTTGTTCCATCTAGTATGATATAAGACCTCATCTTTACCGTCCACATAGCCAGATTGATATTGATTTCTATCGTAACTCAATGCTTTTAGTAATTCTTCTTTACGAATGAAGAAACCAACTGACATAGAACATTCTTCGGTAAGTTTATCAATGAGTTGTGTTTCCATTTCAGTTCTGACAATATCAATAATTTCGTTGTACATATTCCCTCCAATTAAGCATCCAAAGTCGTAAATCCAAAGTTATTGTTCAGTTTCTCCATAGCATAACAGATAACATTTTCGAACATATCTTCTAGACAATATTCCTCACATATGGGTAAATCTTCGTTCTCATATAAAACATACATTGGACAAGGTCCTTCTTTATTATCGACATATAATCTAAATAATTCTTGCTTCTCTAATGTAAAAACAAGAGTTAATATAAGTGAACTGTTATCTTTTGGAAATATTCCATCCACTTCCAAATTATCATAGTTTAATTCGTATTGTAGTGAATCTAAAAATCTTTGGTATTGTTCGTTTATTATTTGAAATAGTTGCCCCATTATTATAACTCCTTTCAAAGAGATAATATTTAATCGTCTACATATTCCCATCTATAACCGCCTGAACGATGATTTATTCCACTACACACACAACTAATGCCGGATATAGAAACACCGGTTACTTCATGCGCTTCTTTAATACTATTAAAAATTCTTTCGTTTCCGTCGGGATCGATACATCTTACTTTCGTAGAACGATAATGAGTATGATAATTCAATCGTTTATTATGCTGTTCTTGTAATTTATCTAATGTATCTCTCATTCGAATACCTCACAATAAACATATCTTATATTTTCATTTTCCGAAAAGTTATTTTCGTAGAATCCAATATCAAGTAAAATTTCAGTAATGTCGTCCCAAAGAAAACCGGAATTCATGTATTCAGTAACATCTATTTCAAATTCGGAAGTGGGTCTCATTCCTTGTTTACACAGCGATTCCCACTTTTCTAAAACTTCTCTTTCTAGTCGATGAACTAGTGCTTCATCCAACATAGTTGTCATCCTTTCGTCACAGAGATTAATTCTTTCGAATTTTCATTTCTTAACATTTCTTCAAAAATATACGGAAACTCGTTCCAATCATTAAATCTTGTAAAGTTACATCTTGTTGTATTTTTATTCCATTGACAATTCTTCAACATAAATAAACATTGTGGATTTACGTTTACTAAATTGTATAGACAATCGTCAATAACTACATCTGCCCACAGAAGTTCTTTCTGCTTTGTAAAAATTAGACACTCGTTAGCATCCAAGAAAGGAAAGAAAACCTCAATAAATTTTATTGTTGCAGGTAATACTTCATAATCTCTGGATGTCACAAATTTAATAATATTTCCGTCTTCGTGTAATCGTTGAATACAGTTCACAGAATTAAAAAGTGGGAGTAGACTATTGTAGAATTCATTATTGTGGAAAAACATTGTTTCTAGAGTTGCAGGTGTTATATTGGTTACCTTACAAATATCGTAATCTGTAAAATCTTCTTCTGTGAAAACTTTAGAGCTACCTATTCTAAGATCATTTAGTTTAAGAAGAAAGTACGGCAAGAAGTTATTTAAGGTATTATCAATATCAATGTTGATTATCATTTTTTAACTCCTTTTTTAGCTCCTTTTCTAATTTCTGAACTAACTGTTCATAATTTGTTCGGTTCACATCCATATCATCTATTGTTATTCTGTCTGGATTTCTCCACTCGTAAATATTTAACATAGATGCGAATGTTATTTCTTTAGTTACTTTTTCAAAACCGTGTTTCTTTAGCCATTTATGTTTTTTATGGTCTTCCCACTTATCAAGGATGTAAGCTAATATTAAAAGTATCCCCATAGTTCCAAAAAACAATAATGGTATTAAATAATCAAATATATATTTTACTGTGAAATATTTTTCAATCACTATCATCAATCCTCTCAAAAGTAAATGTTCCATTATTGTTTGTATAATATACTTTATTTATACCAAAATCTTTTATTGCAGACATACAAACAGGACAAGGTCTAGCTAACCTAAACTCTCCATTCTTCTTTTTTGATATGATAACAAGTTCTATTTTATCCCAATTAGTAATAGAACTGTCTATTCTTTTTAAACAGTTTATCTCGGAATGTTCTTTGTCTACAAAATTCTCAATACTCTTTAAAGAAGTCCTTACTCTATAAAAATTCTGAAGTGGTGATGTCTTATCAGAATTTATACCAAAACTAATAACTTTTCCTTTATATACCAGAAAAGAAACTGTTTTTACTCTTTTATATGGTTTATCGGTATATGTGTAATCATACATTCTGGAAAGTGTATTAAGAAGTTTGTTTTTCATTTCTTTCTAACTCCTCTATGGACTTATCTAAATACCAGCGAGCTTTCTTTAGATCTTCTAGACCATTTTTACCTTCGTAACGCCAACAATATTTAATAACATTTCCAATAGTGAATCCAATAAATTTATCACCTAGTGCTGCTTTGAGGGCATCTATACATTCAATACCGCCTTGATTATAATGATCTGGATGGTCTACATTATTAGATGGTTTGTCAGGTGTTGAAATACTATATGGATACATAAAAAATCCTCCAATCAAAATCAATTATTTCTTTAGTTTATCTACTAGTTCGTGATAGTAAATGTATAGTTCATCTGTAGGTTCTAGATGTTTTTCGGAAACTTGTTTACACAATTCTGCTAATTCTTCTATATCTAACCCATTTATAGAGTCATTAATTATTTTATTTACTTCTTGTTCCGTTCTCTTTTTAAGACCTTTCATCCTATACACCTCCACATTTACAGTATAACATATAATAACACAAAAGTCAAGTAAAAGAAATAAAAAAGTTGTTCAAATAGATGAACAACTTTTAGTGAATCAACTATAAAAATGAATGGTACAATTTGTAGGAAAACTATACGGACCATATACACAATCACTTGCAATAGTTACTTCTGTCAATTTTGTATTATAAAATGCATAAGGTCCTATATATTTAACCGTTTCCGGGATTGTTATTGACTCCAAATTTATCGCATTACAAAATGCTCCTTGATTATCTATTGTCCCTACAAATGGATAGCCATAGTTTTTATCTGGTTTTATGTCCCAAAAGAATTTAACATCTGTCATATCAGGTTCAGGTGTATTTCCACCTGATATAACATAAGGATATCCTAGATTAAGGTTTGCGTTTATGCCCCAGCTAAATTTAACATTGCTCATATCTGGAGCTACTGGAGCACCACTATTTGTAACATATGGATATCCTATATTCAAATCATCATTTTGTGACCACGCATCATAAGTCCAACTCATAACGGATCACCTCTTTATGGAAGGAATCCTATATCAACTAAATAATTTTTATCTTTTATATTCGTAGTACTTATCTTCTTTATGTTATAAGATGTATCTATATAAACATTTTGAGTAGATGCTATAACGGTCATATTATCTGTGGTATTTCTACTACAAGGATATACATCTGTAGACGACTGTGCAATAGTACAATTATCGAATATAATGGAACAACCCGATATTTGGGATGCAAAAGTACCCGTAGTAATGTAAATAACAGCAGGATCACGACTATAACAATTTATATGCCCATCGGTTATTACTAAAGATGTACTACTACCCTTAAATTGCCAATAAGTACCGTAATTAGTGTTTAAGGCATATAGTATCGCCGTTGTAGCATCTGAAGCCACATAGTCTAAATAAATACCATCTAATACGATATTACAATTTGTAAAATTACTATAACATCGAGGCTGTCTAGGTGTATTGGAATTTACTCGATCAGTACCTATTGTAATATAGTTTGTGGATTTCATCTTTATATAAAAAGAACAATTATTATAATTAGTAGGATAATCAGAACCTCCCTCTGGACTAAAGAATAAACAACCATAATTTCCTCCAGAAACAACCAAGATGGAAAATTTACAATTATTAATATTTGCCTGTTTAGTCGAACTGGGGGCAGAAGTACCCGATGTCCAGAAGTCAAAAACAGCAAAATTGTTAGCATTAACTTTAAGACAACAATTTTTAAAATATAAATTCTCTATGGTTTGTGAGTTTGTAAACTGTTTTATAAACCTTGTATGCTCTATAGTAAGACCTCTGATTTCTGTTAGAGAATCGGCATACAATTTTCCACCTTTTAACGATATGGTACTAGTTACTTTTCCAGTATACCAACTCTCTTGTGCAAAGTCTATAGTCTGTGTTACTTTTATATAAGCATTTTCATGCGAACCGTCACATAATTGTAATAAATCGTATCCGTTATCTACTAAATACGGATCTGCTTGAGTTCCACTACCTGTATATGCCATAGTAAATCACATCCTTAAAAATCATATATCATAATATTCTACAACTTCTTTTGCTTGATATCCACATTGTGGACAATGACATCTATACGAGATCAAAAACTTTCTAAAATATTCGGTTTTGTTCGCTTCAAATTCACAACCACATTGATAACAAAAGAACTTTTTAGGTCTATTTAATTTTTGATCGATAACAATATCCATTCTTTCAGAAGAACCTTCTTTAATTACCTTCATAAAGATTCCTCCAATAGATCCATTGACTGATTAGCAAGTTTATCACATTTTTCGTTAAATTCGTGACCATTGTGTCCTTTTACCCATCTGAATGTAACATTGTGTCCTTCTAAAAGTCTAAGAAGCTCTTTCCAAAGTTCAACATTTTTCACGGCAGATTTATCAGACTTCTTCCATCCATTTCTAATCCAGCTATCAATCCAATGTTTATTTATAGAATCGACTACATAGGAAGAATCTGTTACAACGGTTACATAGCATTTCTCTTTAAGGAGTCTGAACCCTTCGATAACTGCTGTTAGTTCCATTTTGTTATTCGTAGTAAATCTATCGTTACCGCAGATTTCTTTTGTGTGTAATTGTCCTTTAGAATCTGTATAGGATAAAATAGTTCCCCATCCACCTATCCCAGGATTTCCTCTACAACCACCGTCAGCATAAAGATAAACTCTTTTCATTTTTTATTCTCCGTTTCAGGAATAGGTCTTGGAACATAACAAAAATAAGGTATAAACCTACCATTTTCATTTTTATCGCACTTTGGAAAATCTTTCCCATTATGATTATAAAAAGTACACTTTTTACAACAATAAGGGATTTCCATAGGATCCGAATAACCGTGAGTAATAGGTTTAAGTCCTGCCATGATAGTAAACCTCACTTTTCGTAGATTTTTATATACTGTTCATGAGTTGTGAACCCAAGAACCGGTAACCTATAGTATTCTAACAGCTGTATAGCTTTCTTTTCCCAACTGTCCTCGTGACTAAAATATGGAAACTGTATATTAGCAAGAACAACTGTTTTACCTACATCAAACTTACTTATTTTATCAGTTAATGGGTATTCCTTATATATAGCATCTAGTTCTGATTCAACTGTATGAAATGGATTTGAGAACATTAGTTTAACTTCTTTTTGAAATTCTATCTGAAGTCTAAATGCTATTTCATCTAATATTTCAAATTTTGTTCCTAGATCTAAACAAGGTGGACACAATAGACAAACTTGATTTAACCAACCGTTATCTAGCAAACTGTTAAAATAACTTAAATAATCCATTTTGTATACTCCTGTTTTATGTTTATAGTATAACACATTTTATTAGAAATGTCAATAGTTTTTCTTAAAATTATAAGATTCTATCAAACAGAACAAACCTATAAATTATAGTGTATACGTTATATAGAATTTATTCGTTTACTTCATTTGTTTCTTTGTCTATGTAATTATTTGCGTTCTTAATACATTCGTTCATATCTTTACATAGCGGTGTAGTATATGTACCTCCACCACAAGTTGTTAATTCAAAAAACCATTTATTTTCTTTTGTTATTGTACATTGAAAACCATTATATTTATGACTTAATTGTGACCAGATAATCTCATTCAACCAGCTAGAGAACGAAACAAGTCGGCTTCCATCTAGTTTTTCTATATAATTCATAGCATTATCAAATGCTGATTTTACTATGTTTTCTTTTACACGACTTTGCATAAATAACTCCTTTACTCTATGTTAATCGTTTTTCTATTGTTACATACTTCTTCTAATACTATTGGATCTACTAACTGTTTTAGTTTTTTACGAATAAATCGTACACCGTCTTTTTTACTATAGCATTTTTCAAACAGCTCCTTTTTCTTACTGTCTGAAAATGTTATAGTTACTTCACTATCCAAATAGCGATTAATATACATTCGAATTTCTTTTTCGAATATTCTATAAGCATCTTCTTCTCCGATAATATTAAAATAGATTACATCATCTAATCTGTTTAAAAATTCAGGCGAAAAGAAATTCTTTATTTCCTTTTGTATAGCATCTGAATTAGAATTGTTTTCGAAACCAATACTGTTTTTATTTAGCATTTCTTTACATCCAATATTGGATGTCATAATAATTAAGGTATTTCTGAAATCAACGGTTTCGCCTGTTGAATCTGTTAGTCTACCGTCATCCATAACCTGAAGTAGAATATTTATAACATCCTTATGAGCTTTTTCTATTTCATCTAATAGAATGACAGAGAAAGGATTATTTTTGACTTTATCTGTAATACATCCTCCTTGTGAATATCCTACATATCCAGGAGGAGATCCTATTAGTTTTGAAACAGAGTGAGGTTCCATAAATTCTGACATATCGTATCTTAAAAAACTTTCAGGAGTAAAGAATTGATAAGCTATTTGTCTACATAATTCTGTTTTACCTGTTCCTGTAGGTCCTACAAATAATAGATTAGCAATGGGTTTTGTTGTATCCTGAATTCCCATAATATATTTTTTAATAGGAATAAGGGCTGAACTAATTGCCTTATCTTGTCCTATTATATTTTCTTTTATATGTTTTTCTATATTTGGAAATTCTTTTACACTACTTTTATTTAAGTCTACTCCAATATAGCTGTTTATACCCTTGTCAATTTCTTCCTTTGTGAGTTCGGTACTGTGTTCTTTTCTACAAATAACACAAGAAGTATCTAGTACATCAAATGCTTTATCGGGGAAATACTTATTTCTTATAAAGGTATCACAACTTTCTACTAAATAAGTACATAGTTCGGGTTGTATTTTTATATTATGGAACTTCTCATAATCAGTTCTCTTATACTCTAACATACTGATAGTATCTTTTACAGATAGTTCATTCACATGAACTCTTGTAAATCTTCTTTCAAATGCCTTATCAGATTCTATTTGTTTATACTCTGCTTCTGTTGTGCACCCTATTATCTTGGAACCTTTAGATAAGTATGTTTTAAAACTTTCTGCAATAGACGAGCTACCAGAATTACCTGCCTTGTTGAACATATTATGTATCTCGTCTATGAACACGATAACCTTATCGTATTCTTGTAAGGAAGCAATAACTGTTTCTATTCTAGCTTCGAGATCTCCTCTATAAGTAGTTCCACTTATCATAGAATTTATATTCAGTTCATATACATAATAGCCCTTTAACATATCTGGACAGTCTGTAGATTGTATTAGATTACAAAAACCATATACAACACTTGTTTTTCCTACACCTGGATTACCTACAAGAATAACATTGTTTTTTCTCATCCTACATAAAACATCTACACATTGTTGTATCTCTTTTTCTCGTCCAAAGCAGTCATAATGCTCTCTTACAACAAGAGGGTCAGTTAGATACTCGCCGAACTCTAATAAATCTCCAGACATATTAGTATTTACACATTGATCAAGTATATTACAAAGCTCTGTCTGAACTTTTTCTTTCTCTTTTTGTTTTACATAGATTAGTTCGTCAAATAATTTTGAACTTTTTAATCTGGAGTCATATATCATTATATAAGATATATAGGCAGTTATTATATTTTGATCTAGTTTATTTCCGTATTGAGATTTGAAGAATATGTAATTCTTTATGAGAACTTCACACTCTTCAGATAATTCAAGTTCACTAAATTCGTGTAACTTCTTTTCTTTTTCTTTAGGTACTTTTAACTTATTCTCTACTATTCTATCAGCACATTCTTTAAGGTTCTCTATAACACATTTTTTAAGTAGACCTTGTTGAATGAATAGACACGCTAATAGTTCAGTATCGATATTTCCATATTTATGTGGAACTAGCATTTTTAATGTGAGTTGGGAGTGTTTAGGTAGTAACTCAAAAAATTCCAAATACTGTGTTTCCATTGTTATCACTTCCTTGCATTCTAACTCCTCCAATTTTAGTGTAACATAAAAACACATAAAAGTCAAGTAGGTAAAAATAAAAGCTACTCACATATTAGAGTAGCTTTTATTCTATATATAATTAAGCTGCGTAGAAGTGATTTACCCAACCGTCTCCCCAGAAGGAGTTTAACGAAGTGCTATAAGAACTTCTATGATTAAAATAATACAATACAGCATCTTTGCAACTCTGTGTAGTTCTTCTCCAGTAATAAGAGTCTGGTACCCAACAAAACTGATTTCTCTGAAGGATTACAGATCTAATAGAATTGGGAAAACGTGAGTCTCTAACTCTGTTCATAACAGTCATAACGACTTTACCTTTTTCGTGTAACGAAACCCAATCAGCACCATACTCATGTGCTACTAGATTGGCTAACATATAAAATTCTGCTTGAGTACAAGGTAGGTTAGACATTGTGTACACACCTGAACTAGAAGATGTTGTCTGTGTAACAGGAGGTTTATACTCTTTGACTAGTTTTACATCCGGTTTGCATTTAGAACAGATACGTCCTTCAATTTCATTAATGTCATAATCAAACACACAGGTATCGTCAAACCATTTACAGGAAGTCATATGAAAATATTGTGTAGACGGTTTATATACTGTTTTTGCTTCGGTTGTCGTTGTGGTAGTTGTTACAACTTCTGTTTTATAGGTAGTTGTAAGGACTGCTTTTTTAGCAGGAGTAGGAGTTACAGAAACCGTTGTTGTAGTGGTTATTTCTTCTTTCACGGTGCTTGTCGTGGTTGTTTCTGTGGTGGTAGTAGTAGTCGTAGTAGTTGTCTCTGTTTCTTCTGTCTGTGTAGTAGTTGTTTCTGTTATGTCTTCAACAGTAGTATCTTCTTCCTTTGTGATATATTCTAGTTTATCACCAGAAAATGCTGTATCTTCTGTATCGGGTTCTTCGACAGAACTTTCAGACACAACACTTGATTCATCTTTATTAGATGTGGGAAGTAAAATAACACCTAATGCTAGAATAGAAACAAATAATACACAAATAACACTTGCAATAATTTTAGTCTTTTTCATTTTAATAACTCACCTTTCAATTTAATTATTCATTAGCTTGTAAAGTGAGTTGACACCTAAAAATAAATTTGATTGAAAGTTCTCCTTACCTTCCAACATCAAATCTTTACAATCCCGTAGAGATTGCTTTCCTCCTTTAAGGATCTTCCTTAAACTAGGTTGTCAACTCTTTGGGAACATGATCAAAATTCTAGTTGTTATTCTAGGATAAATTCAATTTTCTCTGACAAAATAGAAATTTAGATTTTGATATGTTCCGGATTCAGAACAATCAAAAGCATCACGTCCTTCCAAAATTATACTTTTTATAGTATAACACATTGTAAAACAAAAGTCAAGTGGAAAAATGTAAAAATTTCTCCACTTGATTTCTAAAAATGTGTGTACTTAATATAAATTATCCGCCCATTGACTGATTTTTCCTCTATAATTTTTAGTTAATTTACATACAGCAAAATTTGGGTCGTTAGTATCATTACAATATTTTATATATCGTTCAAATCCACAAGAAGTATCTTGTGTATCTTTTTGAAGTTGATGCCCTACTACAATTATTTTGCAGTTATCGTTAGCTCTTGTTAATGTCTTTTTAAGATCATCAAAACTATAATTCTGACTCTCATCTAGTATGACAACAGAATCCTCAAAGTTAGTTCCTCTTAAATAGGTGTGAGTTAAACATTTTACATAACCACTACATTCCATCTTATCTGTTTTCGCGGTTAGTGATTCGTTATATATAACCTTATCGGGAAACAAGTTACATTTTATAATTGCTTGATATATTGGTTCAAAATATACCTCAGATTTCTCTGTGATGTCTCCTGGAAGAAATCCTTGTTTACTTTCACCATATGGACTTACAACATAAATGATGTTTTTATACAATCCATATTCATATAGGAGGTTTGCTGTTGCAAATGAAATAAGTGTTTTACCTGTTCCAGCTTTGGCATCACAGAATATTAAACACTTGTTCTTATCCCAAATACAATCTCTAAAATAGGTCTGGTTCTCATCTAATTGAAAACCATAGAAAGGATGTTCGGAAAGTGTTTCTGGAACATCATTAAGGTTTACAGGTTGTTTTCTAGGTCTGCCCATGTAAACAACTCCTCTTCAAAATAATTTCTTTTTATTAGTAATGTATCGAGTTATTACTTTTTGTTCATTACTGGATTTAGGTTTCTTTGTTAATGGGTTTCCACTAACGGTTGTTGTTTCTACAATTCTTACATTATGTCCATTCAAATTATCGAACCTACTACTTTGTGTAATAATAGGTTGATTTAATTTCATAACATGAAAATCAAAATCAACATAGCTATCGGAACTGTTTATACATTCACCCAACTTAAATCCATCCACATAATGCAAATAAAAAGTATTTTCTCTATGTATTAAAACATACCTTAAATGACTATCTACAACATATAAACAGGTTAGATCATATCCTTTTGGAATTCTGGAAACAACATCAGCTAATAGGAAGTCCATTGTTCACGGTTCCTGTAGAAATAAGATCTATAATAGGATATGTTTTAAATGGTTCACACCAACCCCATTCATCCTCAATGAAATTAGGAATATCCGAAACACGATAATCGTTTCTATCATTCTTAATCTGAACAGAGGTAAATATAGCATAAGGTAGCTGTTTAAGGTCTCTATAATATTTGTAAACATACCTGTATCCAGAAGCATATAGACCCATTAGTATGTCTACGACATTATTAGAAAGAATGGTAGGTGGTGAAATTCTTACGTTAAACCCATAACTGTTTATAATGTTGATCATTTCGTCATCTGTAAATTTAGCATCTACTGGAATTAATGTGGATTCTCCAATGTTTACAAATCCACTAAAATATTTTATATTAGTATTGTAATCAGCGATTGTAATCTGTGTACCTGTTAGATCTTCACCTGTATATTCTGTTACTAATATACGAAGATTATTATAATCCGATCTTGCTCCGGTTAATTGGTTCCAGGTACTTATCTCTAGTATGTTAGCCAATATAGTTCACTTCCTTTTAACTTACTGCCGAAATTATTTTATCTACAACAGAGTCAGTCTCGTAACCAGCCGTATTTTCTTTTGTTCCTGGATTATGTAATACGTCATACCACAATGTGTTAGATGTAGAAGCATCTCCAACTTTTTCAAGTATTTTGTCTCTTGTCCATGCAATAGGAGAATCGGATTCTACAATAACACCTTTTTGTTTTGTACCAGCATTATGTAAAATATCATACCAAACAGTACCGCTAGTGCTACTATTCGAACCTAGTCTTGTAGCAATATTGTTTACAGTTGTAGCAACAGAACTGATAGAGGATCCACCGGAACCAACATTACTATTTATAGTGTTACTATATCCGAACAATGTAGAAGTTCCTGTGTCTCCGGAGGCACCTATTAATATATCTATTTTCTTCAGTTTACCATTTAAGGTTGCGGCAGATGCGGAATCTGTACTTTGACCTATTCTACCTTCTACATCACTAAATGAATTAGATATAGTAGTTGTTTGGTCTTTAACAGAGTGAGCTACACTATCATCGCTCGTAGTACTGTCACGAAGTGCTTTAGAAATCGTGTAAGTATCGTTATCAGCCTTAATGTTAGTAGCAACTTTTTCTATGGATGTTTTTAATGCAATAAGTGTACCGTCTGTACTATCATTAAAATTCTCATCCATAACGGTTATAGAATCAACAACATCGTCATTATAATCTTTCAATGTATTTGTCTTATCTATACTTGTCGCGATAGTATTATCAAAATAAGACGGAGGATTTCCGGTTGTTTTAGTGATATCATAATGTAACTGCCAGCACAAGGTATCGATTGATTTAGTTACAGTATCACTAGAAGCGTTCTCCGCTAATGCGGTTTCTAGTTTATCTAACCATAATTTAGCTTCATTACTAATTGTACTCGCTGTCCATGATTGAACCTTAACACCGTTTGTACCTATTTTATTGCTGTCGCTAAACTTCTTTTCCATTATAGGTGTAGGTATTCCGGAAACATAAATCATATAACCTTTATATTCAATACCCGTTTTTATCTTTGCATAGAAATGGGAATTACCTACTAACAAAGAGCATTCACTAACTCTTACCACAAGTGGATCAGAAGCTTTCGCTACATAAGGATAATCGGATTTAGGAGTATACGGCATATAAAAACTCCTTTCACTTTATGATGAAAGAATTTCTTTCTTTTCTAAAAGTAACAACTTCTATTGTTTTTAGAAACTCTTTATAAAATGTGAGTATACCTGTGTTTGTTATATTCACGTCAGATTTATTAAACAGACCGTATCTATCGTCCTTAAATAAATCGGGCTGATGAATTGGTTTTAAGTACCACGAATAGATAGTTTGATTGGAAATGTTTGTGTGCCAACCATAGTTTAATTCATACTCGTCTATTTCATTTACTTTTAATTTCACAATATCTCCAGGAAGTAAAAACCCAATACCTAAAACATACAGACATTCTGTTGTATAAGTATATTCATCCTTTAAATATGTGTATATTGTTCCATCTACCTCACGGGTGAGCACGTCAAACTCACCATTATCGTCAAATGCAACAGATATAGAACCTTGTAGTAAATTACCTTCCAAATCATAAAAAGAAAAGTAAGGTATACTATCACTTTTTCTATTATCGTGTAAATTGTTGAATGTGTCAAACATTCAATCACTCTCCCTGTTTATCACTAACTTCAGCTTCTATGACTTTCGATGTATCAAATTTAGATAATTGTGCTAACAGACTTGCTGCAAGATTTCTAACCTCATCCCTGGAATCAGGATCAATAACAGTGGCGGAACCTCCATCAGGTGTAATGATATTAGTGGTATTAATGACAATTTTCTGTAACCTATCATCTTTAAGAACCTGTGTTACCGTTAGATTAGCGTCTGTCAAACATTTGGATACAGTTTCCATCGCCAAAGATATCATAGATAGATTTGCTGGACCGTCATCTATTTGTTCTGTAACAGTATCAATAAATTTATTCTCCAGTTTCTCCATGAAGGTTGTTAGCTTGATAATGCGTTTAAGACTGTTTCTTGCCTGAACTACCAAGAACAATTTAGTTCTATCTATAAGCTGTTCTCCATTTATGTCTATAACTGTATCCATATCGTCGTTAGCAAGTTGTTTCATCATAGACATGGAAGTAACTTCCGGATCACCTAATTCAAGTTTCACATCTTCTTGTTCCATCTATTACCCCTCACTTTCTAATCTAGAATACAACTCTTTTAATCTATCACTATATAATGTAGCAAAAACTTTCGGAAGATCGGTTTCTCTATTTAAAAATGCTTTATATATATCTGTTTTAAATCCACTACATGGTTCGAATTCGAAATCTAAATGTAGGGAAGGTGCCTCTGTAAGTCTATGTTTTTCGTGAAATGTTCTAGGTTTTATTGTAACATTTCCTATAAGAGGTATTTCTGTTGTTACCTCCATTTCGTCTAGTGGGGTATCTAATGGATAATTACATATACTCTCTGTTACTTTATAACAGATTAGTGTTTCTACTAATCTTAAAAAATCGAAATTATATTTATATGGACTTCCTTGAAGTTGTTGAATTTCAACAGCAATTTGTTTTGAATCTTTCGTAGAGGTACTACCTTTTGTTCTGGACATTATTTGTACAACCTCCTCAATGTTTGAAGTAGTGTTTTACGATTATAGGAAAGCAATCTTAATATTTTGGAAACACATACCTTGATTTGAGTTACAGAGTTATAATCTATATTCATTTCTAATTCGTCTAGTAGTTTATCAAAGGTATCCGTTTCCTGTGTATATACTTTTTCTAATTTTACTCTTGCACATCTATTAAATAGTTGACACGGTGTTTCTTCATTGTTAAATAGATTATTTATATCCGTATAACATTCTTGTATGATACTCATAATCAATACTTCCTGTTCCCAAAGTTATATTTTTCCATTGTTTCCTTTAACTTGTCTAACTTATTATGCATTAACTTACCTTTGGATGTAGGTATATCACACATTGTTAGACAGTCTTTCCAAGGTCTCTTTTCGATCTCATAATATTGGAAAAGTAATAATACTTGCATAGCGTCTGAGAATTCTTTCTTTGTAGGAACCTTAACTGTTTTACCTGCAAAATATTTAATAAAGTTCATAAAAGAATCTATATCTAATAAATAACATAATTCGGATAAAGTTGTATACTCAGGTACCTTGTGTAGATCATATAAGAAACTACACAAAATAGAATAAACATCGGGTTTGCTTAAATTACTTATCACTTCTGATAAGTTCGGAGTATTCTTCATCGTTTACTCTCCTTCTCCTTTGTGAACGATTCGTCAACTATTAACTGCATTTCTAAATCGGCATCTACGTTATCCATTATAGATTCTGTAAAACCTGCATTTCTAAATTCTTTTTTAAACTGTTCCATAACTATTTCTACATAAGGTTCTATATTCGGTTCTATTCTAAAATAAAATGGCTTATCCTTATCTATCTCCCTTAACAGGTTTAGACAGACATTTGTGTATAAGGATAGCCACTCTTTTGTACCTTTTTTAAATTTTGTTTTAGACATGGTTTGTTCTATTAGTGAGGGTATGTTATCTAACAATATGTTTCTTTGCATTTTATCAAATTCTTCTGTACAAGACATTGACGAACTTGCACACATTCTTTTTACTTTTTCTCTTAAATGTGGGTCTGTTTCTGTGTTTATTATTTCATGTTCTATTTTCTTTTGGTTTGGAACATATGATAATTTTATCATTTTTCCTATATAATATATCCAGGCATATATTTTTCTTCCGTTTAGTACATTTATCCATGTATCTGCCGCTACATCATGACAGACATCTTCGACACCATTATAACCATAATAAAACTTATTTTGATTTATAAAAATGTATGCTAATTTTTTAAGTAGTACATACATTTCTTCATTTCTTGGATCATTTTCTGCGAGATAGGTTAATCTTTGTTCTATCTCCAATATTTTCTTATTTCGTGTTGGTTTGTCTTTCTTGTCTGTCATTTATATTACCCTCTTTATCAAATAGCTGTATGCTCTGTAATCGTTCCTTCTTCCACATCTGATAACATACAGGACCGAAACCGATAGACTTGCTATGTTCTCCTCGAAGCAATTTACCACACCTCCGACACAATACTTGTTCCTCTTTTTCCACGTTCTCTTTGATATTCATGTTTCACACTCCTCACATGACGTTTACAATAAGATAATCCACAACATCTTCCGATGTAACAATACCTTGTTTTACAGCTTTTTCGTAATATTTTAAATATTTCATGAATGTAACAAGTTCTTCTATTTTATATTTATTTACATACTCCATAGCTGTTTTGACTTGATAACCTGTTAAACCTGTTGATTCTGTTACGTTTTTAGTACCTGCTAGTGTTATTTGAAGTACAGCCTTTACATTGTTATGAAGTAAAGAAACAATCATTAAAGGATTATCACCACGTTTTTTAGAATTTTCCATAAAAGAGTAGACGTGTTTATAATCTCTTTTCATAATACAATCTACTAATTCATACACTTCACCACTTATTTCAGAATAAAAAACTCCATTCTGTTTACATATTCTAAAAGCATCGTTATCTGAAAGTCTTCTAGCTTTCTTTAGATTCTTAACTTTATCAACTTCTAAAAGTATTCTACCATAACTTTTACCACATAATTCGGCAAGGTACAAACAATCCTCTTCGGATATATCTAAATCTTTACGAATGTATTTACACAACATACTTTCAGACAAATATGTGAACTCTACAATATTATCTACAAACTTCTTACTAAATTTAGAACGTGAATCTATATTTCCGTATTTCATGATTACTGTGATATTTTTTGATTTGAGTTGTTTCTCAAGCCCTTCCCAGCTCTTTTCATCCGTTAAGAATGATTTATCATCACGAATAACATATATAGATTTACTACTCGCAAATAAAGACTTGGTATTCAGTGTTTTGATAATGTTTTGTATAGACTCAGATTTATAGGTTATTCCACCTATTTTCTCACATAATTTATTGATGTATATATTCAGTATTTGAAATTCTTCCCCATAAAAGATATACAGATTTCTAAATGATCCTTCAGACATGGATTTTTTTAGTTCCATCAAGGTCATTAGTACACACCTCCGGCAATATCAATATGGGTATTTAGAATCCAGTTATCGATAATCATTTGTTTACTGCTACCCTTCATCTGTAACTCAGACAGATGTTTACTGGTGTTTTTAATTATTTTACAGAATACTTCTGTATCTTCCTTGCTACAATTTTCTAATAGATAATTATTACAACATAACATGATACATCTTAAATACAGTATTGGGTCAAACTTTTCGGAATCTTCATCTTTCTTTAAATTTAGAAAGGTAGCTATTTTGAATTCATTGGCAAGATTAGCAGAACCTATAAACTGAATAAACTTATCTGCTAGATTATATAATTCTGTCACGTCTAGTTTGGAGCAGTTAAGAACATCCTGTGGTGTACTACATATACTCTTTACAATATTTAATTCTTTAGGTTTGAATTCTATCTTCTTTTCGTTTATGAAATCTTGTAAATCTGTTTGAGTATATGGGTCTAAATAAAACACAGTTCCTCTACTAACAATAGTCCCTAAAACAATATTGATATCTTGAACAGTCATAATGAAATATGAGTCATTAGGAGGTTCCTCTGTAACCTTAAGCAAAGCGTTTTTAGAGGTAACAGACATACCGTCACAATCAAAAAACATATATAAAGTTTTTTCTGTGACTGTGTAAGAATTATATATTACTTCTCTAACACTATCAGCTTTGATGTCACAAGGAACAAAATTAGCTCCTAGCTGTTTAGAAATGTAATCAGATATTAGTTTTTTACCTGAACCCATATTACCCACAAGAATACTAAACCTAGGAAACCTTCCATGTTCAATTAAATGATTTATTCTATCCAGCAATTTTGTTTGACCACATATATACATAGTCATGCCTCCGAACAAAGTAGAATAAATGTAGACTCAATCATAGGTTTAGGTGTAGATTCCCATTTTATACTATTGTTCAGGTTAATCATTTCATTAAGGAGTGTAATAAAGAACTTGAAATCCGAATTATTATATTTGGACATTCTATTATCATAAAGATTAGGTATTTGAATAAATTCGAAAGATCTACAAATATCATATTTACAAAGATCTAACACAAATGCATTGTAATTCTTGATAAACTGCTTTAGGTCCATACCATCTCTATAAATAGTTTCAATTATATTTATGACTGTTTTCTTATTCATCTTGCACAATGCGTCTGTAAGATCAAAAAGTGTATTATAGTCAACCGTTCCTAATGCTTTAACAACACTTTCCATGGTAACATCGTTAGAAAAACCTAATACTTTTTCCATAAGAGTAATAGCGTCACGCATACCGCCATCAGCGAGTTTTGCAATATAGCTAATTGCGTCTTCATTATATGTATAGGAACATCCTTCCTTATTTTCCATTTCCAATATATACTTCAGACGTTTTGTAATACCGCTGTGAGATATCTTCTTAAAATCATATCTTTGTACTCTTGATAGAATTGTATTAGGTATTTTTTGAGGATCTGTTGTTGCAAAAATAAATATACTTGTAGGTGTAGGTTCTTCAGTTGTCTTGAGTAAACATTGCCATGAGGTATTGCTCAGCGAGTGGGCCTCATCAATGATATACACCCGATAGTCACAACCAATAGGCTTAAACTTCGAATCATCTATTAGTTTTCTAACATCCTCTACACCACTATGAGAAGCTGCGTCTAGCTCTACAATACCATTTCCATTATTGTTAATATACTTTGCAAATAGCCTGGCATCGGTTGTTTTACCAGTGCCCGCTGGTCCACAAAACAAATAAGAGTTTCGAATTGATTTAGTTTCAATCTGATTCTTCAATATTGCTTTGATAACATCCTGTTCTACTACTTCTTCAAATGTAGCAGGTCTATACTTCACAGCTAATGTTGGCATAATAAGAGTTCCTCCTGATTATAAAATAGAAAAGTGTAGAAAATATTTCTACAATTACAGTATAACACATTTCCTAATAAAAGTCAATAGTTTATTAAAAATTTCTTACTTACTTTTTATATTTATAAATGTAAAAGCAGTATGTTTGTCACATACTGCTTTTATTCTAACTTTCATTTAGATATTCGATGAACTTTTTCATAACACTTTCGGGTAAAACATAATAGTTTTCACCGTCTCCAAAGTCAAATGCTAGTATAGGATAACGTTTTCCCATAGCGTAGCATTGTTCATCCACTTTTTCTAACCATTCTTTTTTAATAGAGAACGACTTCTTTTCTGTAATGCAAGTCTTACATTCGATTAAACAAGTATCACTAACCACATCACCTTTTAGAAAATCACTAGATCCACTACTTGTTTGAACTTTTGCACCTAGTTTTTTAGCGGTTCGTTTTTCTTGTCTATCACTATAATATCTTGTAGGTTTCTTTTCCATTATTGATCCTCAAGATAACTCTTAATAGAGTTTATAGATTCATCTGCGAAATTATAGAGAATATCAAGTTCCTGTGCCAATGTGTCTAGCTGTCTCATTCTTAATTTTACAGCTTGTTTTACCATGGACATGAATCGTTTCATAAGTTTCTTTCTGGCAATGCGCTCACCCATATCCTCATTATAAGCATCACCATTCTTGCAAATGGTTTTAGAAGTTATGATATAGATACCTTTATGTCTGTTAAGAAACAAATCTCCAAATTCGTACACAATAATTTCGGGTACGTTATCATAACATATTTTTGCCTGTGCTACGGTAATATCTCCGTAGTGCTTGAATGTAATGTCCAATGGGTCGCCTTTAAATTTTTTCATGTGTGTTTTTCCTCCTACAATATTCTTCACAATCTTCTTGTGTTATATAAAAAACATCTGAGCAAGGTAATTCCAGATGTTCTTCACTAAATTTATCGTATATATTCGTTTCTCTAATGGATAAGAACGAATCATTATAAGTACAATCATAAAATATAACATTATTTTGAATAGACATATTAGTAACAATAATTTCTTCCGTTTTATAATTGGATTTATATTCTCTACAGCTACACAGTTTATAGGAAACAGAGAAAGAATTATCAACTAATACTAATCCATCTTTATTACATTTATTACATTTCTTAGAACGTACATATTGTATCATGGGTCGATAAATAGTACACAGTCTAAACTTATTAAGAGATGTACTAGGTTTATCTACCTCGGCAAGTTTATTCTTATAATCAGAAACTTCTTTTCTTAATGAGTCTATATAGTTTAGAATACCAATTTTTGTCTCAATATCCTCTTGTAAATAATCTCTTGGATTCATTCATTTCCCCTTCTTAACATAATTTTGGGAACCTCCCTCATATACGAAAAATATACAAGGGAGGCTGGAACTTTCGTACCATTCACCGGAGGTGTTGTTCCCACAGGAAGTTCTAGGATAGGAGGTCGAGAACCCATGGACAAAAAATGGCATTCTTCTAGAATCTAAACTTTTGAACTTCCAAGCGATCTAGATTCTACTCGACATGACCCAACAAAGCTGGGTGTTGGTGTCCCGGAACAGAATCGAACTGTTGACACGGGGATTTTCAGTCCCCTGCTCTACCATCTGAGCTACCGAGACAAATAACGGAAGGAGAGGGACTCGAACCCTCGCACCTTACGGTCTAACGGTTTAGCAAACCGTCCCCTTCACCAGCTTGGGTATCCTTCCTAAAAGTGGATGAAGGGAATTGAACCCTCATTACCTGCTTGGAAGGCAGGAGTCTTAACCATTCGACGACATCCACAAAGTCCTCACAGTAGGACTCGAACCTGCGACCTACCGCTTAGAAGGCGGTTGCTCTATCCAACTGAGCTATGTGAGGAGATTAACTACAATTATGACAAGTGTAATGACTACCATCGATAAATAATTGTCCAGACCAATTTGTATGAACATTAGGTAAATATAATCTAAATGTATCGATTATCATTTCTTTTATTATAGATGTATTTATACACTTATCCATATAAACATTTGATTCGTATATAACTGTTCCATTCACTTGTTTATGGGGTAGTACCTCAACTCTTCCTCTCGGAAAATAGTCATAAGGAACAGATTTACCATTTACGATACATTCGTTTTTTAATGTTTCCCAAGATTTCTTGTGAAGTAAGTTTGTCATAAAATATGGATCATTAGGATCAACTGGATCTGTTAATGCTACTAGTTCGTTATCTATAACCCAAAATATTCCTTCACAAGGAACTTGTAGACTTTCATAAACCATCATCATTTATCATCCTTATTCATAATACAGCAAGAATATAGAATTAATGTCATGAATACAGCTACAAATAAAATAACTTTCATATATTATTCCTCCTTTATGGAGAAGAAATGGAAGAGATTGGATTCGAACCAATGAAGCACATAGGCAACAGATTTACAGTCTGCCCCCTTTGACCAACTCGGGAACTCTTCCAAATTATATTTAATGCCGGGTGAGTAGTTTCAACCTCACGCATTCCCGTCCAGAGTTACATAACCTTTTTAACGGAGTTGGTCCTCCGAATGTTCTGTCGTAGGGACTGTATTTTCTTTTCGACTTTTAATGCTTGTCTACCGACAATAAATATAATGACCCTAACGGGATTCGAACCCATGTTTTCAGAATGAAAATCTGACGTCCTAGACCAGACTAGACGATAGGGCCGGTGGTTGTCGTGGCTGGATTCGAACCAGCGTAAAGCACATACTGCTGGCGGAGTCAAAGTCCGCTGCCTTTCCACTTGGCGACACGACAATAACGAATACTACCTGTGGGACTTGAACCCACATTCCTTTCGGAACTGGTTTTTGAGACCAGTGCGTATGCCAATTCCGCCAAGGTAGTAGTATAAGAATCGGAATGACAGGATTTGAACCTGCGACATCCTGCTCCCAAAGCAGGTGATCTAGCCAAACTGATCTACATTCCGAAATGTCACTAAACATTTCTATTCAGTGACATCTAGACTACTTTTCTTATGTAGTCTACAGAACCCTTATTCAGCTTAAGAATATCCTATTAGGGTGTGTCCATCAACTAGTTGAACAAATCAACTTTTTTAGTTTACTCTACTTTATGGACAAACAATCTTGGTTTTCGATTGCTACATCTAATCCTGATATTCTAGGATTTTGATGTATTTCAAGTAAACTATAATGCTGCTGACCGGACTTGAACCGGTACGGTGTATCCACCGAGAGATTTTAAGTCTCTTGCGTCTGCCGATTTCGCCACAGCAGCAAATATTAAGACAAGGGTGAGATTCGAACTCACGATCGTGGTGTTGCAGACCACTGTCTTAACCTCTTGACTACCTTGTCGTTATGTGAATCTGTTTTGTATGTACGCCGATAATCGTTCTTTCAAAATTATTCGTGTAACAGATTCACATAAAATGGGATTGGACAGGATTCGAACCTGCGATCTGGGCTTTGTGTGCCCTTGCCTTACCCACTTGGCTACAATCCCTAGTGGAACACCAGTACCTCTCCCTTTCGACCGATGTATTAACGAACTCCACCTAAATCCGTCCTGTAAGACCTAGTACAGGAAATATCATTTAAATATAACAGGCGTCCCTGCTTCCTATTTAACCCATAAGTGGAGTAAGGTTTTACTGCTTACCTTCAAACATCGTCATCTAGGTCCGGATCCTAAATGATTCCAGGTAACTAGGATTACCCTTGAAGCTGGATGACGGACTCGAACCCCCGACCTGCTGATTACAAATCAGCTGCTCTACCAACTGAGCTAATCCAGCAAAGTGTCTGTCTATCCAGACTGTCATAAGGCACTGCCACTTATGTTACCGTCTACCGTAAGCCTTATTCCCCTCTCGACGACCATTAACGGAGTGGTCCATTCCGGATGTCTTGTTAAGGTACAAACTCTTAAACCTTACTTTCTCAAGGTTATTTTATAGAACCGTTTGATATAAGTAATAAACCTTTCAGTTCTTTTGGCTCCCGTAGACAGACTCGAACTGCCGACTTGATCATTAACAGTGACCCGTTCTACCAACTGAACTATACGGGAATGATAGGAACCCGGGGACTCGAACCCCGACAAAGACATGGCTTATAAGGCCACCGCTCTCACCGGTTGAGCTAGGCTCCCATATAATATGTGTTATATTTATATAATAACACATATTGCATTAAAAGTCAAGTAGTTTATAAAAGATTATGATTACAAAGCAGCCACGAGGAAACCTATACGGTCATGAGATTAACCCGTAAACCTTTTACCGTGGATTTTGTAAAACCTTATACTTTTCTCTTTACGTTTTAACCTTTATATGTAACTAATATTTGATGTTTAAGGTTTTAACTTTGAGCTATAATCTTTAAACTTTCTAGCTGAATGAAGTGGATTCGAACCACGACTGGATTGGTAGTCCAGTGCTTTCCAAATTATATAACTCTCAACCAAAGAAAGTTTGAAAGTTCTTTAAAATCTCAATTATTGGCGAGATCTTCAAGAATATATAGCTCTCTATTAACGCTTAGAGAATAACGAATCTCAATTTATAGTTTTCGCTTTGCAATCACAACCCCAAACTCAATTAACACTCAAACTCAATTATAGTTACCGCGTTAGATGTAGAAAGTGCTGCATCAACTTTCGTATTATAGAAATCAAGTTCGTTTTTGAGTTCTTCAATCTTTTCTTTAAGATTGTTAGGATCAAGCAAGTCCGTTGTGTTAGCGGCAATATAAGCATCCCTGCTTGTCTTAACAATGGTACCATCAATACCTTCCTTATTACCAAACAGACTTGTGACATATCTGTCAGCAAGGTCTTCAATGGCACTATTGTTATTATTCACTCTGTTAATAGCAGTTTTAAATTGATTAGCGAGTGTTTTTACTAACTTCTCAACAAATGTAAGACCGACATTCTTGTACTCAATAAGTTCGGCAACTGTCATAGTAATGGTAGTTCCGTTTTCTTTAGTAAGTGTAACAGGTGTTACAGCATTACTCTTTGTGATAGCCTTCTTAATGGCATTTCTGCGTTTAATAAGGTCTTCAACCTTTTGCAATGCGGACTTCATGGACTGGTTATATTCCTCAATACTTTTACCCTCAATCTTTGTGTTTGCGTGTTTGTTACAATTAATAAACACATTGGAGTCCAATTCCTTTTCAATTCTTTCCGCCAGAACTTTAAGTTCAGCCAGACCTTCGTGAACGGTCATTGAATACTTTGTCATAATAGTCTTCCTCCATGAAATTTAAGATTTTATATTAATTGATATGGGCATTAGCGGATTCGAACCGCTGACTTTCTCCTTAAAAGGGAGTTACTCTACCAACTGAGTTAAATGCCCCTATACAACCTTTAAAACCCTACATCGTAGGTAAAACTTGGTTGAATTTAGTTTTATTAAAGGAGAATGGAATGAGATGGACAGTCGTTTTTTATTTCCTTTATCACTATCCGTGTTTACAAACATATTATAACACATTATTCAGATATTGTCAAGTACTTTTTGAAATTTTCTTTTTATTTTTATATTTAATTTTTAACTACTCTTTTCACTTCTGTTTCTGGAGAAAGTATAACTGGATCCCCTGTGTTAGGGAATGCGATAACAAAATCACCTTTTGTTGTTTCGTGCACTTTATAACAGTTGAATTTATAAAAGAACTGCTCACCTTGCTTCAGTTCTCCGAGTTTCACAGAGAAATTTGGAATAGGAATTCTTTTATATCTTGCCCAGGCAATAGCAATACCTGTTTTTGGATTATATTTGTCAGTTTCTTTGCATTTAACAGAAGCTGTTTTTCCAGTCTTACTATTCATAATAAAAACTGTGGTACTTTTATCTGAATTAATAAAAACATCCTGGTGAAGATTAACTGTTTTTATAGTTTCCTTTATATAATCCATCCACATTGAATAACACCATTCATCGAATGTTTTGCAGTTTTTTCTCATGATAACACCTCAATAATAGACTTTTTTACCTTTCTGTCACATAATTTCTGTTTACAATAATAGTATAACATATTTTTAGTATTTTGTCAAGTAGTTTTTGAAAAATGAATATAAAAAGTCCTCCTAGTAACAGGAGGACTTTTTGTGAAATATACACAACACTTATCCTAATTTACCTTTTAGGTTTTCATTTTCCCAAACATAAGTTGCCATCATGTCTGCTCTATGTAATGCAAATGCTAAAGTATTTTTAGCAAAGGACTCACTTAAATTACCAACTGTACTGTATTGAGATAAGTCATAAGCTCCCATATGCCAATATATTGCTTGTGCTTCTTCGTCTGTTAATTTAATGAATTTTTGAATCCTATATACAGATAATGCCCCGTGACCCATCTGGAAAGAATCTGTATTGTAATTATAGCAATCTACTGTATCCCATCTACCTGTTTCTGGATCTTTTACATTTTTAGTTCCTTTTACATATTTACCAGCTTTGCAAACATCATGAAGTAGACTGACAATAGTTGCAGATTCTAAAGAATGATATTGTTGCCACTTATCTTTACCACCATAAATAAAGGAGAGTTCATCTAGCATAGAGTAATAAACATTCATGGAGTGGTCACATAAACCACCTTCATAGCTCCCATGATATTTAGTGCTTGCAGGTGATGTATAAAAACCCACTTCTTCTAGATATACAAATAAATCAGGTACGCCTGGTCTATTTATGTTATCACTCATTGTTTTAATAAATGCACTCTTACTGCTTTCCATCTGTATTAAACTCCTTCCATTCATTCATATAATTTAACATACGAAGATAACCAAATATTAACTTGAAAAATTCCAATGCTTCAAAAGTTCCATCCTTCATGTCATAAAAAGGAAAGGCTTTCTTGATGGCATTTATATATGTCATTATATCCTTTTTGAATATTGTAGCAAACTCTTTATTCTTTGTTACATCATGAAAAATAATGTATTTAATAGGAGCACGATGTTCTTGTAATTTATCAATATCATAATAAGTGTTAAACAAAATGGAAGCCATGGAAATGTAAAGGTCTTTCTTTTGTTTAACATACATATCAAATAGTTTACTAACATTTTTGAACGCTAGTTTGTTACTTTGTTCAATCATTTGTTTTTGCTGGGTATCAAGTGTTTTCTCCTTGACAATTTCTTTGTTCTTCTCCAACTGTGGAAAATATCGTTTAAGTATATCCGAATATTTTCCTCCTTTATTAGAGTCTAGTTCTTCTTTAGCTTTCTTGCAGATTCTTTCAAAATCATTAAAGAAAACAACATCGAAAAAGTCATCGTACAGATTTGTGCTCAGCATATATGATCCTCCTTTATATAAATATAACACACCTGTTCTTGGCGCGTGTTATTCCAACATAAAATACCTTTATCTCTTCTGAATTATCCATATTTTTTATAGGAAATTTACCGTAAAGTGCTACATTTTCACATTCCAGTCCTTTAGAGGCATGAACAGTAAGTACCTTTATACACGGTTTCTCTGTTATCTCTTTTAGTTTCTTCTGTGAAATTGTAGACTGTTTAAAACAATAATGATTTATGTTGTGCTGCTTCAATAGGTCGTCTATCATTACCATTTCTTTGTTACTTCGTGTAAGTAAGAACCAATCTTCATTTTCGTTTAATTTTGACAAGAACTTCTCAAGTTGTGATTTTGCTACAAATTCCAAACTACCTTGATTTGGGTTCATACATACAACATCTTTCTTTATAATATCAGATGCCTTTTGGATAACAGCATTTGCATACATAAGAATAGATTTAGCGGTTCTATAATTTTCCGTTAAATAAAATACTTTCCAATCTGGATTCTTCATTAACGATAGAAATATGTTTACATCTCCACCTTTGAAACCGAAGATTGCCTGAAAGTCGTCTCCTATGTAAAAATTATTTTTTGCTTTTAACGAACGTAAAAAGTTATACTCCAAATACCCAATATCTTGAAGTTCGTCTACAAATAGATACTCAAGATCCAGTTTATTCTCTTTGAAATATTTAGTAGTTAGTTCAATTAATTCGTCGAATGTAATTATATTATTTAGTTTACACAAGGTAGTTACCGTCTCTCTATAGTAGTAACTATATTCTCTACCTAATAGTTGCATAATCTCTGTATATACTTGTTCACTAGGAAACTTATACTTTATATCGTTTTTTGACATTCTACCAGCTGATACAAGACGGTCATAGACAACAAACTGTTCATAATCTTGTAATGTACAATATCTAGCATATTTAGGAATTAGAATTTTCATAAATTCTGTTTGATACTCTTCCGAAAATATTTCAAAATCGTATCCAGTCTGTTTCAATAACATATTCGCATATGAATGTATAGTTCCAATAAAACAGTATTTGCTAGAAGGTGTATCGGATAAACGTAGGTATAACTCGTCGGCTGCCCTATTTGTGAATGTGATAATAACAATAGATCTGGCATCTACACCTGTATTTAATAAATGTTTGACACGTTCTACAAGTGTTCTTGTCTTACCTGATCCAGAACCGGCATCTACAATAATATTTTTATCTGAGCATAGTACAATTTCTTTTTGTTGCTTACTCAACTCCATCTGTCTTATCCTCCGTTCTGTTTAGAAATCTTTGTCGGACTGCCTCTTTTTGTTCATCTGACATTTCACGTTTCTTGAACGGATCAATGATGGAAACACCCTTTTTGGAACCTTTGAATGTTTTGCTACAAATAGTTCCATCTTTATAATACTGTGTTTTTATACATATCCAGTTCTTCTTTTCCAGTTTTCTCCAATATTTGGGTATACTTGTATCAGCATACCACACACCTTCAGCTTCATTGTAAAGAAGAACTATTTCTCGTTCGTCTTTGGTGAGTTTTTCTAATACAACTTCTTCAGATTCGGATTCTGCGGTATTTCTGATATTTTCTACATAATCCTTCTCTTTCTGAGTCATGTTTGTGTCCTCCGTCATCCATAAATTTCTTTATTTATATGATTTACAATTTTATCGTACACATCCTTATTTTCTGGATCTTTAAGAAATGGAATGAGTTTGGCTTGACCATTTATCTTAATGTCTACCTTATTTCCATCTTCGTCTGTTCTGGAAAGTAGTTCACCTGTTTCCGGATCCAAAAACGTAAACCATGCACCTGCTTTATTTATAATACCACTTTTAATTCCTAGATCAATGTAATCAATAAGTGGTTCAATACCGTGATCATATGTTAAGGTATATGAGCCTAACTTTCTATCTGGCTTACATACCTTTGTCTTTGCAATACTCATCATTACTTTATGTCCATATGGACTTTCGTGACTCTTTTTAACCTCATCGAACTTCTCATCGAAAGGTGTACCTTGTCTAAACATAGCACGAACGGAACAGACGTGTTTCCAACATTTACCACCTGGAGTTGTAAATGTAGGTCCACCATAACCGGCATTAAGGTTATCTCTTACTTGATTTATACCTATTAAGGCACAGTTTCTTTTAGAACATATAAGTTCTACTTTTTTAGAGAATTTAGTTAAAGCTCTGGATATACCACCATATGTAGAATCTTCAATGTCCTTATCCATTTCCTGCTGGGATACCATCATTCCAAGACTATCTATAACAGCTAGTCCAATTTCACCGGCATCAATAAGTTGATAGACCATATCAAATATTTCTTCAGCGCTCTGTGATTCTGGAGACATCATATAAAGGTCATCTACACAAACACCTAGTTTTTCTGCCCACTCATCATCAAAAGTATTTTCACAATCAATCCACAATACTTTTCTAGGACCAGTTTCACGAAGTTCGAGTAAGTAACCGGATTCTTCTTTATTCAGTTTCTCTTTGTTTTCCAATTTATGGATTTTCTCTTCCCATTCCTCCTGGAATAGCTTTTGGGCATTTCCAGCAATATCGAGTGCTGTGGTTGTTTTACCCGAACTCTCTTCACCAAAAAACTCAACAATACGTCCTCTTGGAATACCACCATATAACATACGGTTTGCATTAGGACTACTAAATGGAATTCTAGCACAATTATGAATAATAGTACCTTTTGTGAAAAGTTCCATTTTGTACTTCTTGTTAAACTCCTTAAATAGTGTTTCTGACTTGGTCATATCATTACCCCTTAATTCGTTTTTGTAGGAGCTACCTTGGATAACTCCAATTCAGCCATTCTTCTGGATACTACCTTTTTAGCACTTTGTAGAAGTTCTGTAGCATAGGATACTTTTTGTTTGATTATATCATAAGCACTTCCATATATAGTAGAGACCAATGTTTTATTCATAACAGCATTTGTTGCTACAGCTTTTCTATAACCTTCTGTACCTGCTGTTTCTGTATAAATATCATTATAGTCTGTTGTTTTGGAAACATCAGACATATCCTGTTTAAGACCTAATAACTCTTGTTGTGTTCCACAGAAATACAAAAGAGCTGGTATTGTCATAATAATATCGTCTAATTCAGCATCCGTTATGTTGTTACTTCCGCCATCCAATAATTCAAATACATACTGTACATACTGGTCTAACTTATCACAACATTGATGAACTAGAGAGTCCACAATACTTCTTGCATACTCTGTATTAACATCTAATGTTTCCAATAGCTTTTCAAGTTCATCATTTGTTAATTTTGCCATCGTACTCACTCCATATCTTATCAGATTCTTGGTGAAGTTTGTGTAAGAACCTATCACCGAAATAGTCAAACATAACACGTTTCTTCATACCATCAATTAAGATATGTGGAATAAAATCTTCATTAGACGAATCTGTAACTAGGTTTGTAATGTTTAGTGATTTAGCACCACTATTACGATGTCTCTGTAGATCTTTAATATTCACAAATGCTGTAACATCGTGGTCCATAAACCAAACACACACACCGGCTACACAACGGTATATTTGACTTTTTTCGTACATACCAATCCATTGATTCTTTGTAATATCCCCGGCATAGTTCAGTGTATTACCATATTTACTTTTACACTCCAAATAAAACATATCCGGAGAACTAAACATTGTAAAATCACAAATATTACGAACACCTGAATAACCTGCCATAGGGTCTATAAGTCTATCAAATGATACATTAGGTAGATTTTCTAGACTTTTCTTTATAGCACCCTCAAAGTCTTTACCTCTATTTACTGCTTTCATTTATTATCAACCTTACATACAGTTTTATAATCGCAATACTGACATATGTGCTTTGTTATATCCGTTTCTATAGGAGGAGGTGTTTTTTTATCTACATAACTCTGACAAATAGCAATTCTGTTATCAATATATTGTCTGTTTTCATCCGTCACTTCTACTAGAAATGATTTTTTAGTACAGAAATCTCTATTTTCATAAATAAAAATAACTTTATCGATTCCAAATTCTAGTGAGTATGTGTACGCTTGTATCCTATGTTCTGGATCCATTGCTTTTCTGTCCATCCATTTATAGGATGATTCTGTTTTGATTTCTATAATATAATATGTATTCTTATACTTTATAATTCCATCACACAAGAATACAATATTTCTTCTTTCGTCGTACAGTTTTACTTCATAGTCTTTCTTACTTTGAATTGTTAAAGGTAAATTATGTTCTTTAACAAACTCAACGACATCGACAAATTCACAGTCAACACCATATTCCTTCATTTTAGAAATAGCGTTTTGAATACGTTCGTGTCTATCCGTTCCACTATCACAAATACCGTAAAAATCAGATGTTTTACTGGATTGTTTATCCTGGTCAGCACCTATTACCTGATAGTACATATTACGAATACACTTCATCGAAGAAGGTTTATACGTTCTGGAAGGCTTTCCGTCCGAATACATACACACATAATAATCATCATTTGCATGATAAACAATATGAGAATTATCATAGCAGTTTTCCTTATTAGGTTCAGGTAATTCTGTTACACAAACAATATCAACTCTTCTATACGTTTCGGAACCTTCTTGTTTGGTGTCGAGATATTTATCCTTGTTATCGGTTATCTTTTTGAAATAATAACCTACTTTGTACTCATTCATTTTACGAATAGTGTAATCCAGATCCAAAAGAAAGGATGCTTCCGGAGAAACATCCTTCCCAGAATCTGCTACTAACCTATTCAGATTAAATAGTGGTTTCTGTGCCATATTTATGACTCCATTCTTGGGTCGTCCAATAGTGAAATAATCTGAATTACATTATCCTCTTCAATACGGAATGTAGAAGGTTCACCGTAATAAAGATGTACAGTTTCACCAACTCTAGCATTGAGTTGCTTCTTCAAGGATTCCACACCTACAAAACAGGTGAAGTCTTTGAAGTTGTTACTACCCTGATACGGTACCGTTTCAATACCGTCATCATGTGCAGACTCTACCTTAACACCTGCTTGAGTAAATGTCATGTACAATCCATTCTGATCATTATCACTAATAAACAGAGACAATCTATCAATAATATTAAGAAGAGCTGTTTTTGGAAGTATGCAATCAGAACCGTATTCTCTTTCCAAAATAGCATCGATAGTTGATACCGGATATTCTTCAATACCTTCTGGAAGTACAGCAAACAGTTTCATCTTCTCGGTCTTAAACAAAATATTATTCTGATAAATTTTATATGTAATGTCTTCTTCAGATGTCATACTTAAAAGTTCGAATACATTTGGTGGAATAAGTACGTCCTTATCAAATGTAGGTAACTGTGTAATGCAAATATTAAATGTATCCGCAGAAATAACTCTGTTCTTCAAACACAGATAATTTACCAGGTACGGTGCCTCCAATGTCAGTGCCAAAGAGGGCTTATTATGAAGAATAAGTGTTTTAATAACAGATGTTTTGATAGTTCCACTGTATTCCGGATTATTGATCTCGTGTACTGGATACTTAATAGGTGTACCATCTACATCAAGCTGAATTGGAATCTTATAAGTACCATTACCTGTAACAGAAATAAAACTATCTGTAACATCAATCTTGATATTCTCTACACTTGTTTTCATAATCAGTTTAGAGAATGTATCTACATTAACTGTAAATGTTACAGGATCTCCATTAAGAATTTTGTCAGTTACAGTAAAATAGTTATTAGAATCTGTTGTTGTAATAGAGAAGTTACCGCTGTCTACAACAAAATTCATCAAACTTGTAATAGCGCTGAACTTACTGTTTCCTGCACCTTTAATTGCCTTATTAATAGCTGTTTGAAGTACCTGAGTATTGATAGTAAATGCCATAATCTAAATCCTCCATCAATGTTTAGTTGTGATATTTGAATAAAGTTCCTGTCTCAAAGAAGCATTGGAACGGAACTCACCACCTAAAGCACAGGTCCTAGTAATACTAGGTTTCTTAATACCTCTTGCGGACATACAACTATGTCTACCTTGAATAATAACAGCAACACTATCCGTATTAAGAATTTTCTGAAGTATTTCCATGATGTCACTTCCAATACGTTCTTGAAGCTGTAAACGCTTACCTACCATATCAGCAATTCTTGCAATCTTGGAAAGACCTATAACTCTACCATTCGGAATATATGCTACAGATACAGTCATATCAAACATAAGTGCGATATGGTGTTCGCAGTAACTATAAATAGGAATTTCGTCTACAATTACAAGGTCTCCCATTGTAGTGTCCTCGAAACACTTATCAAACATTGTAGCGATTTCATCATTAGTATAACACATACCTTCAAATACTTCTTCATACATCTTTGCTACTCGTCTAGGAGTATCTAAAAGTCCTTCTCTATCTGGATTGTCTCCGAGAGCAATAAGAATATTACGAATGGACTGTTCAATAAGTTCTTTATTGATCTTTTTAGACATTCTCACACACTTCCTTCTTATCCTTTTTAAGATTTATTGGATTAAGGTCAATGTTCAATAATTGTGCTCTTAATTCCAATAAGTACAGATATCTGGTCATAGCTTCTTCTTGGTCTCTCATAATTTGATTTAAGGCATATTTTTCACTTCTACGTCTTTCATCGTCTTTAGTGTAACAGATTTCGTTGCTATAGCCTCTATCCATCACACGGCATTCTGCTTCTTCTCTAACATTATGAACATGAAGTTTATTCAGTCTAATTCTTGTCTGCCAATATTCAGCAAGAAATCTATCTCTAAAATCATCAGAAACAGAGGCTGAAATAGTATCTCCCATCTTAACTTCAACAATATCTAACATATTAAACTCCTCTCGCATTAAAATCCCAGATATACTTGTGAATTTGCAGTTGCATACGGACATCGAACATATTGTTATTCTTTATATATTCGACAATATCGGAGGGTTCTATACTTCCAAAAACAGGACTTACAAAAATATGGGGTAGATCTTCTGAAGAATAGGATTCTTTAATAAGGTCTACTACACGTTTCATATCATCCAGATCTTCATTAGTACCTACTACGAATTTAACTACATCCCAGCTATCCAAACTCTCTGTGAAGTTAGATACAATCATTTGATGATTAGCTCCGCTTGAAATAGACTTATAATCAACTGTAAATATAAGTTTATCCCATAAATAGGATGCTTCACTTGTGAACAATGCTTTCTTAAACAGTCCGATATCTACAGCACCACTTGTTTCTACATTAACTTCGAAACCTTCGTCTAGAAGCTCCTCGATAAGCTGTAACATTTCAGGTTGAACAAGTGGTTCGCCACCTGTAAGAGTTACATAAGGTGTTCCTTGTTCTTTACAATAGTCTACGATTTCGGAAACAGTAAGGTCTTTTATCTCAACACCTGCTGTAACTTCATTAGAATACATACTATCACAAAAAACGCAACGACAAGGACACCCAAAGGTTCTAATAAAAGTTGCGATTCGACCTGTACGAATACCTTCACCTTCAATGGATTTAAACATTTCGGTTATCTTCATATTATTACCCTCTTCTCCATGTAGCATGAGAATTAGTAGTTTCCCAAAGTTTAATTTCGTCCACAGTACATTCCATCCCTGGATAAGTAATATCCAAAAGTTTCTGAATGTCTTTCGCAAAAACTTTTGTCATATTTTCTGCAGAAGGAGCTTTATCCATTTCAAAAACTCTCATATTATTCTGTTTAAGAATACCTACGATTTGCCCTTCTACTGTATCCTTACCGTTAGATACATTAGTAATAAAACTATGATCGGGTACATAGTCTTTAAGAAGTTGATTTAACTTACTAAAATCTACTACGAAGTTAAACTTATTTTGATTTCTTTCGTACTCTGGACAACTAATTGTAACTTCCAGTTTATAGGAGTGTCCATGTAGGTTACCACAGAGTCCTTCGTAACCATAAAGAAGATGTGCTGCCTCAAACTCTACATGACGAGTAACACTAATACGATCCAAAATAAAAACCTCCTCTTTTTAATAGTTCACATCAGCATATTGGAGTTATAAAATTTCTCTTATAACACCTACATCTATAATATAACACTTTTTTTATTCGTTTGTCAATAGTTTAGAACAACTTTATGGCATTATTATTTTTTGTGGTATACCTTGGTTTTAAATTATCTGGTATTGTTATAGGTGTTTTTCTTGGAACTAAAACAGCATTATCTTTATATTTTTTATTAAGTTTTCCATTTATAAATAGGTCTGTATTCTTATACCTCTCAACAACCAGTTCATTATTTGAAGAATGAACTGACATTCGATACTCGTAATCCTTAAAAATTGTCGAACTTTCGGTATAATTGTAAGAAGAAGATATGAAAGTTGCTAATACATGAGTTTTAATATTATTCAACTTTAGAATGCAACAAAAATCTTTATCTTCATAACCTTCACCGTTCTCTGCTTTCAGATCATTATAATACAATTCTTTATTATAATATTTTTTAAAATTTCGAATAAGTGCGATACCTGTATCACCAATAGTTTGAACGTCCTCAAACACATAATTTGTTAAATTTAAAGGGTTTTCATAAACTAACTTCTTAAAAGGTAACTTATTTGCACTATGAGTTCGTATATAATCTAATTCAATAAACTTTTTTGAGTTGTTTATAATTTCGTTGAAAAATGTAAAAATGTCATAATAGTCATAAAAGTATCTATCATCATCACATAATAACATCCAATCGTCTTCACTGTCATAAAACTGTTTAAGAAGTTCATTTCTTGCATTTGCAGGACCAATACCTTTTTCATGTTTAATATAGTGAATAACATCATTTTCTACAAAATCTGAATCTTGGTAACCCTGTGACAATATATAAATAGAGCAATTTAATTTATACATAAGTGTTAATTGTTTATGATGGGCTTTAATTCTATCTTGTCGAACTTTCTCATCATTTGGAAGATAACTAATAATTCCAATTCTCAACATATTAAAAACCTCCTCTATTTATTCAAGATAATTTGAATATTTAGATACGATATTTTTAATATCAGTTTCTTCCTGTTCACCCCGACCGTAAGTACCTTTTAGAATATCCGGCATAATTTCTTTATTAATGTAATTAACTGCTGTTTTAATTTGGCTATCATTAAATTTATAACCATTTAGATCAAATGATACGAACTTTCTAAAGCATGGTTTGCACTTCCAACATTCATGCCCATCTATAGGATTATAACAACTAAAAGATTTCGTGAACGCTTCTTTAATGTCTCCACCGTTATCAACAAACATTTTAATTAGATCTTTCTTTGTCTTATCTTTAAAGTCGATATTAACCCTTACTTTTTTTCCTTTTGGAATCCAATGTTGTGGCTGATATAAAAAATTAAGGAGATCATTTGTCTTTTTTACAAACTCATAAGATTTATCTAAAACACGATCTCCCTTTGTTGCACCTAGGCAAATTTCAACATCCTCATCACCTGTAATGTTACATGCAACCATAACTAAATATAAATTCCTAAGTGGAATAATCGCATCAGGTCTTTCCCACATTCCAAGAGGAAAATCTACAAGTTCAACATCCCCACCGTCTGAAACTATTTTTTTAATTTCATTCTCTGAATACCTTGTATGCATATTTACATACAATTTAATATCCGGCTTCCAAATCTTATCAATAAGCCAACTATCCATCCCGCCGCTGTAAAGCAATACTTTTTTCATCTTAAAACTCCTTAAAATAATCTATTGGATTTAAGTGATCGTCCATCATAAGAAGTAGACTGACTCTTCTCATACAGATAATAAATATTCAACAACATTCGATATCTATAACTTTCTTGAGCCTGTTCCAATTTAATACCATGCTTTTCACAATAATTTGAAATAGAATCTTTTATCTCTTTTGAGCAATGCGTGATATTATCTTTATCGGAAACAGATTCTTTGCTTACCTTTAAAACTCCCCAATCCGTAAGAATTCCACCATTTGCACCTGTCATAATCCAAGAAGTTGCATCCATACTTGTGACAGGAAACTTCTTTGCGTTAGATAAAGTAGCACTTCCTAGAAAATGGGTTTTTACATTTGGATTATTACTTTTCTTTATAATATCGAAGCACTTTAGATAAAAGTCTTCTCTTTGTTTATTGGTAATCTCTTTATTTCCAGAAATACAAATATATTTTACATATTCACCACTAATTTTATGGTTTATAATTTGTTCTAAATACTTGTAATTCTCACCTTGGTGAAATACAGGGAGTAATTTTTGAGGACTTTTGCATCTTTCAATCATATATAGATAATTTTTCCAGGTGTTTATTGGAGATTCTTTTACCTGTTCATATGTCTTTACTTCTCCCCATTTTCCAGGGATATAATCAAGAGCAATCGCATAATCAATATATTCGTCATTCTCATTTAACCAATCAATATATTTGTCAATATCAAGCTCTCCACCCTGTCTATGAACAGTGAAAGCACCATTATCAATAAGGAGCTTTCCTTTCCAACCTTGCTTTTTATATTCAAACCAATTTAGAATAGAACTCATGTCATTCACAAATGATTTAAGAACATTTGCATTTAGATCTCGTATAAGATCAGTTGTTTCTTGACATTGTGATCCAGCAAAATAAAAATCGAAACTCAATATACATCATTCCTTTCATAGAGTCCTTATTTGTTATAAGGACTCTATATCAACAGGTTCACCGTACCAACTATAGAACAATTCAACATCACAAGTGAGTGGAACACAAAGATCACGTCCTGCATTTATCATACATTGACTCATCAATTCGGCACACCGTTTAGCATTTTCTACAGGACACTCTGCTATAATTTCATCATGTACAGGAATTAACATTCTGAAACCTAGTTCTTTTAGCTCCTTATTATTAAACAATTCTATTTGAGCTAATTTTGTGAGGTCCGCAGAACTACCTTGAACACGACTGTTTACGACCTCTCGTTTAGCCTTTGCAATATGTCCACTGTTATCTTTAATGTTAATACCGGATTGACGAATCTTTTCCTTTATCTTTTCCCTATCCTTATAGTTACATTTAAGAAGTTTATTTGTAAGACGTCTAACTTCTTCTTCTGGAACTTCTGTAGAGTAATTTGTCTCTTCATCCGAAAGTGGATCGAAATCAGGTGTCATACCGTTCTTATAGGTAAATTCGTAGTAAGGAAGTTGCATATCAGGTAACTGTCTTCGTCTTCCCCAAACAGTAGTAACATATCCGTATTTTCTTGCCATTTCCTCTGATTCTTCCAAGAACATAGCAAGACCTGGGAACTTTGATAGAACCTTATCGTAAATTGCCTGTGCTTCTTTACGATTTTTATGAAGTTGTTCACCTATAGATGCTGTACCTCTTCCATAAAGAATTCCGAGAACAACTGGTTTTGCGGTAGCTCTTCGTTCTTTACCTTCTTTACTAGTTGTTCCATCAGGACGCTTTTCACAACACTCTTCGTATAGAACATTAAAAATGATAGAAGCTATTTCAGAGTAGACGTCTTTTCCATCCTTATAAGCCTGAATCATCTTTTCATCCTGACTCAAATGTGCTGTAACACGAACTTCCTGTCCAGAATAGTCACATGATAACATAATGTATCCTGGAGATGCTGTAAACAACTGTCTTACATCATGCCCTGAATCTATTTCTGTTCCATCCTTTAACTTGAATGAACGGGAAGGGATATTCTGCAAATTCGGAGAGTCACTACTGACACGACCTGTTTCAGCGCCATACTGATTGAATTTACAGTGAATTCTTTTATCCGGATATTTGGATGCTTCTTCTGGCATCTTATCGATATAAGTGGAAACAACTTTTTTGAACTTTCGTACATCAGATATAGCATTACACAGAGGATGATCTAACTGTTCTAGTATTTCCTTGTCGGTTCCTCTAGGTTTTTCCTTATCTGGAGATTTTAGACCTAGTATATCATATAGAACGATAGCAAGTTGTTGAGTACTTCCTAGATTAATTGGATCAGATAACTTACATCCAGGATGACTTCTTCTATACTCGTCTATTTGTCCCATATAATCCTCTAGAACATTATCTAGATTCTGTTGCATTGTATCTGTGAGCTTATGATATTTCTCTTGTATCTTTTTGGCATGCTCGTAATCTATTGCTGTACCTAAATTCTCCATAGCAATAAAGCTCGGCATGGATTTCATTTCGATGTTGAAAAATACATTAGACACACCTTGCATATTGTGTGATTCATAATAAATACCAGTCGGTTCCAGATACTGTGCTTGAAAATCAGCTAATTCATCGGTATAAATAGCATCATGAGCCGCGTATAAATAAGCAACATCAATAGGAATCAAGTTAAATGGTATTCCGTCAAATAACTTTCCAAAGGTTAATACTTCACCTTTTCCATCGTTGCAATATTTATTACGAAGATCCTTTAAGCTCTTTTCGCCTTTTTTTTCATCACTATTAAGACACATAGCAGCGATGTAACAATCCCAATAAGGAGTAAACCACACACCTACGTGATTTCCAAGAATTTTAATATCAAAAGGCGCGTTAAACCAGTATGTTTTTACATTGGCATCGACCAATCGCTGAAACTGTTCCCTTATAAATTCAACAGGTAACTGATCATTACATTTTACATTAGTTATATAACTGACATGGTTAATAGGAATATAGGCAGGTTTAAGACCTTCTGTATGAATACAAATACCAACAATATCATCCAGTATTGTATTTAATCCTGTGGTTTCTGTATCAATACTTATCCTATTATTTTCAATAGCTTTATCTATGTAATCTATAAGAGCTTGTTCTTCTCTTATGAGTAGTAATGAATCCTCTTTACCTTCGAATTTAGATTTCACAAAGGAACAGGCTGCTTGAATTCTGTCAATTAGTTTTCCAGAACCTTTGAGTTTGATATTATTATCCTGTTTTGGCTGTGTAGCTTTTTTAAGTAGTTGTTGATCCTTCTTGGTAGTTGCACGACTGCTAGGTAAATTAAAGAACCCAGCCATAAACTATTACACCATATTAGGTCTTATTCCGCGTCTTACCGTAGGTTCTTCTTCGGAGTCTCTGGAACCTCTACGATAAACACCCTCATCTTCAGAAGTAGACTCTTCAGAGGAATTGTTAAGAGTTCTGTTCTTAATGAATTCCTTCATAGTATCGAAATCCATATCCTGAACATAAACACCATCTGGACTAGGAATCATATCGAAATCGTCGAGTGTTGTATCATCACTACTTTCGAAAGTTATCTCATATCTTGTATCCTGGTCACCTGCTTTACCACGTCTAGTAATAGTGAAGACATTTGCACAGAATGGTTCACCCTTCTGTACCATAAGAGGATAAATACATTTCTTAAAGAATGCTGTACTCCTATCCCAAAGTGCTGCTTCAGATTCGTCTACCTTATAGAGTGGAATCCATGTTTTTTTCTCTGTCTTTCTATCCTCTAGAATAGGAGAAGAACAAAGTGGACACATTTCCTGTGGGTCATTATAACCTCTAAGACAATTAATACTTGTGAATTTACCATCCTTTGTTCTTACTCTGTGACAGCAATAACCGTTAAAGTCACGAATGCTTTCGTACATAAAACGGACGTTGCAACTGTCCCCATCATCCTTCAGCCCGAAAAAGCCTGCCGATTGTGACGCATAATTATCAATGTCATCAAATCCAAATTTCATAATACATAATCCTTTCTTACTATAAAAAATTTATATAGTCAGCATTTGCTGAATATATTAGTAAAAAATTAAGGACTTATCTAGTATACGATAAGTCCTATCCTCCATATATAAAACAGATTCCAGACTTATGTTTCTCATATATGTAATAGTTGAAACTAGTATGTCAACTATGGTAGAGATTTCATATATAGTCTAGTCTGTTTCATTTATAATCACTCTGCTTTCTGTTTTGCATTATTATAAGTTTTTTACTTTTTTATTTCCTAATTAAAGTGTAACATAAAAACTAACAAAAGTCAAGTACTTTTTGAAAATATTTTTATTTTTACAAAATGGTTTCTTGTAGATTTTCTATTTCTTCCCATGTACATTCGTTTATATCCTTACGACCTTCTGGAAGAATATATTCTGTCAACATTCTTGTTTTTAACTTTCTTTTTATCTTTTCTCTGGCATCCATACCTGCTTTATCTGAGTCGGTAGCAATTATGAATTTTCGTATTGGAAGTTTTAGTAATTGTCCGAACTGATAATCAGTACCTAATCCATTAAGTGCAACAGCATATTTTTTGTGTGTCCATAAAGTTAGACAATCTATAATAGATTCACAGATGCACAATTCTTTTGGATATTCAGATAGTTTAGATAATTCGTATAATCCATATACTGGTTTTAAAACACCTTGAGGATAGTGGAACATTTTAGTTTCTACACTTCTTCTGGCAATAAAAAGTGTACCACCTGTTTCATCTCGAACCGGAAAAGTTATACATTTACAATGATATTTCTTTCCTGCTTTAGACGTTAATACGAAATCTTTATCATAACCTACATCAAACAATTCTATTATTTCATCAGTTAGTTTTCTTGTATACATATATGGATGAACATATCTATAAGAATCTAACTCTTCCTCAGAAACATAATTTATGGTGGTATTGTTATTCTTTTTTCCTCTAGATGTATCTAGTACTAATTCAGGTCTATTTTCATACTCCACAGTCAGAAAGTTTTTCCGTAACCACTCTGAACCGAATATACCAAAGTCGTCTCTATCAAAAACATAACTTATCATTTCTTCAAGAGAACATACCATACCACAAGTAAAGCAATGAACAGTACCTGCTTTGACTAATTTGCCACCTTGATAAATATCCTTTTTAGTTATACCACAAGAAGGTTTTAACTCCTGTCCACCTTTATGAAATGGGCAGCTAAATTGTATATGGTCCGTGGTAGGTATAAAAGTATGAAAATAATGTTTACCATTAAGTTCAAGTTGATTTCTTAATTCCTGCAATATAGCAAGTTCGTCCTCCAATATTGGACGACCCATTACTGTAAACATAGTATCACCTTAAAATTCAATAGTGATTTCTTTACTGTAATCATTATTATATAAATGTACCTGTGGAAATAAAGAATAGATAGAAGATATATAAGATAGTTCACTATAAGGTCTAATTCCGTCACCTAGTTTAAATCTTAAAATAGGATTATCAGGTTCTCCGTTTTCTTCCTTTTCCACCACAAGTTCTCTATCTCTAAATACATAGGAACCGTGTTCTTTTAGATATTCTCGTGTAAAAGATTTCGGAACTATGGTTGTGTTAATCAAACTATCCATTTAAATCTCTCCTTTAGAATGGTGTTTGTGCCCCACCGCGTCTTGGCATTATGGGTTGTTTATTTTCTACCTCACGCTGTCTTGTATTTTCTGTACGTCTATATCTGGATTCAGTTTCTTCTGTATCTGTAAATTCATCCGGATTTGCATTATAGGAAAACTCACCTGTATCGATATGCCAATCATAGGAAAGTTTAATACCTACCTTACCGTTTCTATTCTTCGGTACTTCTATATTAAGTTTATTATTTCTTTGTCTAATAGAAAGTACCTTTGTAGCATTTTGTGCAATGCCGTCAGAATCTCTAATACTTTCAAGAGCTGGAGCACTTCCATCTTCATTTATACCTTCTCGATTAGCCTGAACGACTACAAGAATAGGTATTTTTAACTCACAACTTAAACTCATTAAATCCTCACTAATGTTAGTGAGTGATGTAGTTTTGTTATCACCCTTTTTGTATCTTTCATCGGTGAGATAGGTAATACCGTCTATACCCAATACATCTAGATTGTTTTTGATACAGAACTTTCTTAATTTGGATACAGTTATCTTTTTATTAAAGTCGATAGGTGTTGCTACAATAAACGAATTTTTAGCATTTTCTTCAAGATCTTTTATATACTGTTCGTAGTCACCATCAAGGTCTCTACCTGTATACAGATTAAAATTGGAGAAGTGTTCATTCAATGTATCAAATCTATAACCTATCTGGTCATCGCTCATCTCCGGAGATATATAACCTATATTACCCCCGACCTTCCAGTTATGTTCTAATATCTTACATAATATCCACGATTTACCTTGGTTTGTTCTAGCTACAATAACAACATATTCTTCTCCAGGAGCTAGTCCACCTATAATCTCGTCTAATTCCTGGAAACCTGTTGTTCTCATCCAAGGTTCTGTGGAATTTTTCTTTTTAAGATATACTTCGTAACGCTTTCTGGCATTTTTTATAATATCTACACCTACATCACCACCTATCACTTCCTGTGATTTAAGCTGTGCCTTTAAATATTCTAAAGCCTCTTCTGAATTATCCTTTATTAGTTCAGCTGCTTTGTTAAGAATAGGTACTAATGTACTATATAGATATTCTTCACCTATTTGGTCTACTAAATAATCATCACTTTCGTGTACTTCTGTGATTTCAAATTCATTAAAATGATCAAGAAATGTAAGAGTATCCGGAACATTACCGTATCTCTTATAATGATCCATAATAAATGTAAATTCAGCAGAATAAGGTGCAAAGTGTTCCGCAGTAAGATCGTTTTCAAAGACAATATCTACGGATTTAGATTTTAGTATCTTATTAAGTATCTGAATCTGTACCATCGTCAATGACCTCACTATTCATAAAATTAGTGTAGGTATTCTTATACCTCATATCCATTCCAGTAATATGTAAACAATCTGATCCTTCACACGCTCTGGAATATATTCGTGCATCTAACCTTTCTAGTTGTTCCGGTGATAGGTTACTCGTAAATATATTACACTTTTTGGCAAACATTCTCTCATTTATATAAGAGTATAACCATTGTGATTCGTATTTTGTTGGGTCCGTTTGTCCTATATCATCCCATATTACAATATCACATTTTTGAATTGTGTGTAATAGTTCTAAATAATTTTCTGACTTATATGTCATATACAATTTAGCATCTCTTAAAAAGGACGGGACATTTATATACAATCCTCTAGGTGTAAAATCGTTTACTTCTGCTATTTGTGCAAAATAGTTACTCATAATCTTTACAGCCCACGATGTTTTACCTACACCTGTTTCTCCATACAGATATAAATTAAATCCTCTCTTTACAAAAAACTCAACATCACCTATTATAGTCTGTAATACTTCTGCTACATCAGGTTCCAGAGAATCTTTTTCCAAATGAATGTATTTCCACATACTTTTAGGTAAATTACTTAATTGAAATAAATAGTCTGTTTGTGTGAATCGTTTACAGGTATGAACACATTCAGGAGTTTCCCATTTATCACAGAAGTTCTTATACCAACATTTGCTAGTATCTTCTAGGTGAGTGTACAGATCATCCCTCACTACAAATCACCTCTTAAAATGTTATGTTTTTTAATTTCTCGTCATTTGGGTGCAAATTCTTTGCTTTCATAACTTTGGCTTTTCTAGATCTATCCAAACTGGATGCTTTGTGCTCACGGGTTTCTAACTTCTGTTTTAACTGTGCCGTTTCAACATAATCTTCCGTAGCAAGTTTATTAGAGTTATTCTGTATAGCAAGTTTTACTTTCGTTACCTTTTCGGAATCATCCAAACAGAGCAATCGTAGATTATCTAGTATGATGCAGAAGTTAGTATATGTCATAGAACTTCCAGCTTCTGTCTCTGTTACATAAGTAATCAGAGCTTCTTCCAATCCTTCACAAAGTTGATAATAACCTTCTTTTATGAATGTATGAATCTTTTCGATTTTTTTATCTGTATCAATAGCATTACTTGATTGTGCTTGTTGAATTGTTTTACCGTATAGATTAGTTCCGTTCGGATAAGCTAATGCAGCATAACCGTTAGCATAAGAAAGTTCAACACTCTCTATCTTTTGTTGTAATTCTGGATAAATAGTAGAAAGACGTTTTAATGCTAATGTGAACTGTTTAAGTGTAAAACTTTTCCCTTTCTGTGTGTCTGTAACATAAGAGTATAACAAGTCTTTAAGTTCTGAACTTCCTTCGCACTCATCCTCTATATATCTGTCAATAGCATCTAGTTTCTGTCTCATATCAACTTCTGTCTTATCCTGTATATAAAGGGAACGATAATTATTCATGAAGGTAAATTTAACACCTTCGATCATTCGTTCCACTGTTCTTCCATATTTATATAGATTCTCTAGCTGCTGTTCCCATTGAGCAGGAGTATAACTTCTACCATTATCTGTATCAAGGAAGTTATTGATAACTTTCAATAACTCGTCATTTCCACCAACTCTCATATAAACGAAGTTGTGTGTCATCTCACGTTTTGCTACATCCCATTCGTTATGAAGAGCTTTCTTAGACTTTCGTTTAGGCTCATCGAACAACTTCTTTTGTACTGTTTCTGAAGTTGCATCGTTATTTGATTTCTGTATATATTCCTTTTCTGGATTCTTTTTTGGTTGTTTTTCCTTTTGTATGTGTTCCAGCATATCTGTTATAGACGAACTGTCTATCTTTGTATTATTGTGTATGAGCTTTGCTAGTTCACCTACTGTAATACATATCTCTATATCCTTGTTATCGTGGTATTCCATTAAGTTATTAAGATAGGTATCAATAGTTTCTCCGTCTTCTGGGAACCTTTGCTTTAACAAATAACCATATGAATCCAGAAAATTCTTATAATCGGAACTGTTAGCTTGTTCACATAATTGGGTGATATATTCTATGTTGACTTGATAACTGTTCTTTTTAATTATTGGGTTGTTTGGATTTTGTTTGCATTCCTTTATTATATAGTTTTTACAAACTAAATTATCTACATTTCGTGATATTGTTTGTCTAGCATTTCCAAACCACATCTCCAATTCGGACATTGTGGAATAACATTTATGCACGTTATCAAATGTTTGTGTGAATATATAAGCAAATAAGAACAGTTCATTACCGCTTAATTTTAGAATAGTTCTCATCCAATACCAAATAATTATATTCGGTGCTGTTTGAGTATCGTTGAGTCTCAAAGAAATCACCCTTTTCTTTATATAATATTATGTCCAAATATCCATTTTATATAAATTCAGAATCGTATGGACATAAGGAACATTTACAAAGTAACCTAGATTTCTTTTATGACCATAACAATACTCTGGATCTAGTACATGACTTTTAATTAGATTTTTTCTTACAAGTCGTTTAAGAGCGTTATGTGCTTCCTCTACACTACATTTGCACCAGTTTTCAATATTGCCACTACACTCAATATATCCGGTAGGGTTATCACAATTAGTAAAGTGAATGACATGAGCCATGGCTACTTTTTCTATATCGTCTAATTCAAAATCTGGATTGTGTGGATATTTACGAAACATCCAAGCTGGTATTCTTACAGGACTAGGAATAAGACCTAATGGAAATAGATGAATTCGTTTATTAAATTCTTCTGTACCACCTATCTTTAACTGTTCCAACAATGCTTTTTGCCGTTCTGTTTCTTCCTCTATATATTTTTTCTCCCACTCCATTTTAGTTTCTGTACGACTTTCTTGTCTCATCTTGTTATATAAACCTGTCGGCACTGTAAAACACCCCCAAAAAAGATGAATAAAAAACTAGGCTAAAGGTCCCAGTCACTTTAGCCTAGTTTCATATATTAAAAATAGATATGATAAATCATAATCTATTTTAATACCTTTGTTTGGACAACGACTGGGATCGTTTTTCCTTTCCTCAATTATAGAATAACACAAATCCCAGTAAATGTCAATAGGTATTTCAAAGTTTTATGTTTCGTACAAAATATTCTTTATTCTTTCAACGGTTTTTTATATGTGGTTCGTAATGTTTCCGTATCAGGCTTCACAATCTGGAACGGTTTAAGCTGTTCCGCTGTGACTTTTTTATTGTATACTAAAGATTCCAAAACTTCCATATCTACATAACTTTTAGTTTTAATTAATCCTGGAATTTTAAGGGTTTTACAGAACTCTATAAGTTCCTCTTCCTTCCAGGAAATGTTAGGTCTACTGGAAAGAGCTAAACTAACTCCATTTTCAGAAACAAAACGTGTTACACCAAATTCATTCATCAGATTCTTAAGAATAAGATTAAGTGATTTCTTTTTTGCTTCTGCTGATGTGAATTCCTGTGATGCTTCATCGTACTGTTCAGTAAGCATCTCCAACTGTTTTTTCTGTTCACTAGTAAGTAAAATCTCTTCCATAGTAGTTACCTCCAAATTGTTTTTTTTGTTTTTTACTTGTTTTCGGTTTCCTTTGTTTGTTTTTCTGTTACTTTTTTGCTCCAATACTGTCTACTGATAGCACCCATAACACCATTTCTACCATGTGGCAACCATTCCTGAAATTTCTTAAGCTGCTTAATATCCTCGTCTGTCCAATATCTAGGACCTCTCACAGATTCCTGAATAAAATCTGGAAGTGCTGGAAAATCCTCCGGTTTTTCAATACTGGAATCTTGATACCATCTATACCAATTATTTAGTGTTTTAGTTGAAATATTGAGTTTATTTGCCACATAACTAGCTGAATATCGCTTAATATTTTCCTCCATAATACTTCTTCCTCCTCATTTTACATCAAGTAGATAATTTATAATGTTTGGATTCTTTAGTATATCTTCTTCCTTATCTATAAGGATATCTGACATTTTACCTTTTTTGTAAACAATATCATTTATTCGTTCGTCAATAGTTCCTTTACACATTATTGTAATAATGTTAGGACTTTCTTTAGTACCTATTCTATGTACTCTGTCTTCGCATTGTGTTTTAGCTGCTCTACTCCAAGGTTCATCTAAAAATATAACTGTATTAGCTTCTGTAAGAGTAAATCCAACTCCAATAGAATCCATAGTACCTAATAGAACTTTACATTTTTCATCTTTACAAAATCGTTCTCTTTCCTGTTCTCTGTCTTTCTTGTTTTGTCCTGTATATACGGCTGGTTGATATCCTAGCTTCTGAAGTAGTTCATAGGCGGGAAATATAATATTTGTCCAATTACTGAATATTAAACATTTTCCTCCATTATCTACAACATCATCAACTAACTGAACCATTCTATCAAATTTTGGGTTATCCTTTATTTGCGAACTAATTATATTTGGATTTCCTGTTACTTGTCTTAATCTAATGAGAGTTGTTAGTGGATTAGGACTGATATTAACTTTGTCTATAACATCTGTTAGTATTTGTTCTCTTATCTGTTCATATAGTTTTATTTGTTCCTTTGTCATTTCTACATAATCATTTATATAGATTTTTTCAGGTAAATCTTTTAGAACATCTGTTTTAAGACGTCTTATCATACATTTATCTAGTACTGAAACTAGCTCTGGTAGATTCTTATATCCGATTATTTGGTGATCCCCAAAACCACCTTTGATACTGTAATGTCTTTCAAACTGGTAATAAGAGTGTTCTTCAAAACCTAACCATTTCAAAGGTATATAAGCATCTAACGGTTTATTTACAACCGGAGTTCCTGTTAATGCTACTTGATAATCACAACTTAATGAAAGCAATGCCTCACCTTGTATAGAAGCACTGTTTTTAACTCTGTGTGACTCATCAACTACCATCATAGAAATATCACCATCTTTTATAGCTTTTTGTAAAGCCTCTACCATGAGAAAGATGGTTCTTTTTCTAAACCTTTGAACTCCGTTCTTTTTCGTTTTAAGAGGTTCCTGAACTCTTTTTACATAACGAAGTGTTTCAATATTCGTTATTAAGTAAAAACAGTCTTTTGCAGGTCCTGTGTTTATATTCACAATATCATTTAATTTATCCTCATTAGATCCTATGGAAGCATTACCACGTTTACTGATTCTAGTACCTAAAATAAAGGCTTTATCTCCTGTGTGTTTATATACCTCGTCATACCAGTTATATTTCAAACTGTTTACACAGGTAACAATCAAAACGTGTTTTATTCCATGTTGTTTCTTGAGTATTTGTGATAAATCAAGTATTTGCTTTGTTTTACCTAAACCCGGTTCATCTGCAAGTAGGAACTTTGGATGTGACAATCCATAGTTTATACCATCTACTTGATACGGATAAGGTTGCAACTTATATTCGTACCAATCTGGTATAAGATTTTCACAAGTAAATATTTTACTAGGTTCTTCATTAGTTACAGCTTGTTTTACTTCATCATAGGATATGTTATATTCATATCCTTGCAGAACCTGTAACAGTGCCGCTAACTCTGTTTCCGGTATTTGCCATTCTCTATTTTCCTTATCCCAAAACCGTTTAGCTCTACTTCGCATGAATTTGAGTATATTCTGGTCGTATTGGGAGTTTAGAAATATAGTACCTTTACTTACTTTAATATTTACCAACTAATCACCTAACCTCGGTAGAGTTTATGTTATAACATCTTTCAAATATAATATAACACAAACTCTACCAAAAGTCAAGTGTTTTTTACCGAAATCGTTTATTTAACTAAAATTGTAACTTTTTTGTAATTAAACAAACTCTCTTACAACTTCCAGGAAGTTATTAGTGTTGACGCTGTCAAATGTTGCTTCCATGAAAGCACCCTCATTGGCTGTCAGTGTCTTCTTACGCTGTCTGTGAGTGGTGTAATCCGTAAAAGCATTAACCAATCCCCAAACAGTTCCTCTGAAATTGGAGTTGTCTTCACTACGATAACAGTCAATGAAGAACTCCTTCTGAGCTTCAATTCTCTTCATCTGACGTTCCGTAGCTTCCTTCTGCTTACGGAGTTCACGGTCTTCCTTTACTTTGTCGAAGAACTTATCCAGGATCTGGTGAACCGTATCCATATTGGTAACTTTAATTGCCGCCAGTTCTTCAGCGGTATCGTTAAAGGATTCCATATATGCTGCGGTTTCAGTAAGGAGTGTATGTGCCTGAGCAATCTTTGTAGGAAGTCTTCTGGAGTGTCTGATATCCACAGTATTTCTCATTTTCTTAAAACTTACTGCGAACTGGTTCTGACATACAAATCTCAACGGGCAAATTGTTGCTCTAACATTGTACAGTCCATTGTGGCTTGTCTGGAAGATAATGTAAGGATTGAACGTATCTCCAAGAATCTGTGTTTCCGGAAGTTTACCGATGATGTACACAAGCCCTCTAGAAGTTTCACCAGCTTTTTCAAAGGTCACATTAGGAATCTCATTGATAAATCCAAATGCGTCCTGATTCTGGTAAATTTCATAAGTGTCAGACACTACACCAATATACTCATTAGTTCCTTCCTTGATCGTTGCCTTCTTTTTAGGAATCACAAAACCGTTCGGCAACTGGATATCCTGTTTAACAACATTATAGTCCAGATTAGCCTTGGTAAGGATCTCATTGACGTCGGTCATTCCTCTAACATCAGTACCCATATTAATCCATGTTGCTTCTCTCATTTTACTTTCCTCCTGTTTGTTTGTGTTTTTGTGTGGTTTAACTTTTGTAATTATAGTATAACACATTTAGACTCAAATGTCAAGGGTTTTTAAGAAAATAATCTAAAATAAATTGTAAACATTTTATGTATAAGTTATTAATTTTAACAAAGCCCTATATTAATAAATATTTCTATTTTTCTATTTGTTTTACTAAAACAATAGTCTATATAGTACATATTATATATTATAATTTATTAGTAAATAAATATTAAAGTAATAATAAAGTAAATAATAATTATTAAGTAATATTATTAGTTTATTAAGTAATTAGTATTTTTAGTGTTTTATTTTTTGGTCTTTATTATTTATTATATATTATTATGTAATCTTTTGTAACCCTTGAAATCATGATATCTTGGAATCACAGGGTTACAAAATGTTACTATATTCTTGTAATATTTTATTGTAATTATACTATGTGTATATAAAATCAGAATAAAAAATAAGGGCAACAAACAAAATGTTACCCTTATTTTGTAAACTATTTCTTATACTTTAATGTATAGTGGACCGTTACCTCAACCTCCGAATGTGTATGGAACATCGTATTCATTTCCATCCCATTCAATCCATAAATGACCTGGATTATTAGGATCTTCCAGTATACAAGAACTTGTATCTATGCTACCTCCGGATAATACTGGAACACCAAGAAACTCAATCATTAATTCTGCAATATTGTTAGAGTCTATAGTATCACCGTAATTATAGATTCTAATACCTACTACTCTATCTAGACTTGTAGTGCTAGGTACATCAAAATACCATTTATATTCTAACTTATTTAAGAACTGTGTTTGATAGTAGCTAGTGCTTGCATCTGCACTGCCGACTAATTGTTGTATTTCGATATGAGATCCTTTATTAATATTAACATAATCTGGATTCATATGTACGATTAATTCTATATATTTATTTGCTGATAGTGATGTTAGTGCTTTTACATTGGAACCTGGTGCATCCGGTTGTCCTATCCAAACAATAATTCTTCCATTAGGCCATCTAATTATACTGTTCTGTTTAAGATAATTCATCAGACTTCTTAAATCATCCACATTTACTTCTTGTTTTATAATATCTTGAATTGTGGTGTAGTTAGGACCGTAGATCTTATTGATATGGAATATTGCTTCTCGTCTGCGTTTAATATATTTAGAATTAATGTCGATATTTGTATTGGGTTTTTCTTTGTCATTGGTACCTGTAGTTAGATCCGTTGAAACCTCTAGATTATATAAATAACAGGTATTGTTATCTACGTCACTCGGTAATGTGTAGGAAAGTTCCAGTCCGGCATAATTATTAGGTTGATCAAAATCTTTTCCTCTTAAATAATTGTGACTATCCTTTTTAATGGTAGCTGTGCATGGAATATAGGTTATCCAGTTTGCTTCGTTCCAATCATAACACATACCGTTTATTATAGAATTAGAACTACCGGTACCGTTTAAGGATTTTATATTGTGTGTTCCAAACATTGCCGGAAGTGTATCATAGGCGAATCGATTATTTGTCCAGGAAGGTCTTGTAGGCATTAGATACTGGTCTATTAATAGATATGATACATGACCTAATATGACCGGAGTATCTACATATGCTACCTTCTTATTAACATATTGCATACTGAATGTATTTCCAGTGTAATCAATTCTCTGAACAACTACATCTGAAACAATAGCATTTTTATTTCCTAATGGTACATAATTATCTGTTAATGCACATTGTCTATAATAGTTTATTGGGTCATCAAACTGAATTGCATAGTTTGTTTCAGTATTAGCTAATGCACGAACATAGTAAGAGAATGTAAGAGGATTGTTCCCAGTGTCTTTCCAGACCTCATCGGTTGTGAAATTAGTAATTTTTGCTGTATCTGAATTTACGTTTTTGTTATAGTGTATTTCTTTAATAACTGTACTAGGTGTAAATGTGTTATTGTCACTATCATAATTATATTCGGTGCCATTGTATTGTTGAATAGTATCAAAATCAGTAGAAACACCATAACCGGATGCTGCTAACTGAACACCACAACCAATAGATTTCATACTCTCATAATCATATGTAGGAGAACTTCCACTATTATTGTATCCATATGCTACATTATCCATTAAACTACAATAGCACAGATGAATGTACATTGAAATATAAGGTAAAATGTATGTTTGGTAATTTGTTTTGAAGTTACCGTATGTTGCATCAGAGGTTGTCCAAAAACAAAGCTGCTGCACTGTCACACTTGAAATATTATTTTCAGTAGGTTCTTCTCCATTTGTTGCTTTCCAGTAAAGTCTTTTTATAAAGTGTAAATATCCTTCTACTGGATAAGTGTTACAAGTTGAAGTATTATTTACCAAAAATCCGTTAGGTGTTAAACTTCCTTCGGATGTCATAAAAGAAACCGGAATATAAATTGTTTCATTGTTAGGTCCGACATATGATTTCTTCAATGTGTCTGGAATACCCTTGATACAAAAATAATCTAGGTTTGTTTCTACTTTTGCAATGTTTGCAGGATTACCTAACGGAACATAATTTGTAAGTAATTCAGATGTAGTCTTTTTATCAAATAACGTCTCTAACATTGTAGAATAGCTTGGAAAGTCTGTCGCTGTATAAGTAACAGTATCATTTACAGTATATCTGACTGAATCATTATCGTACAATTCTTCGAAATTATACAGATACTTTGGATAAGTAGCAAGCTTACAATTATTAAAAGGTAACTCTGATAAAAGTGTATTACCACCTAGATTAACATCTGTATTTTGAGTTGCTGGATAACAGTTAGAACTTGTTATAGTATTATCATAAAAGAATGTAAGACCAAATATGTCTACAAATTCAATTCTTTGTGATGTTTTGTATTCATTAATAGTTGTATTCCATGTTTCATGATCTTTAAAGAACATTCCATAGTAAATGTCGATATCCGAAGCAGAGTTTACAACTGCAAAATTATCACCTTTTTTCCAACCTACTTCACTATCTTTTAGTTTAGCCCATATTTGATCAGGTGTATCCGTAGGTAAGATTGGATTATTTATCGGGTCTACTAATACTTGCGATTCTAATCTAATATCGGTGTTCTTATACTTGATTATTGCAGTCGAAACGGTTAGTTCATCTGCGTAAGAACCTGTATATTTAAATTTTAAGTATCCTATACAAGTCTTATTGGTGTATGCAGATTTCCATTTATTGATAAGTTGTGACTTTGTAGATGTTGAATAATTATTTGGATTATAATCAGAAAGAAGTACCTTTTCGAGGTTAGTTGTAAGAACATTTGCTGTACCTTGATTTACTAGACCTTCTACAAATCTTTGTGCATATCTAGAGTCCATAGGAATAAAAGTTCCGCCAGTTTCATCGTCAAATGAAATGTGTGCAGGATCTCCGAGTTTGAATGTATATCCGTCAATACTGAACATACCAGCATTAATAATATCATTACCATCTTCGTCTGTGGTAGCACTAAATGCAGCACTTAATCCAGCTTCTGTATCTCCAATAATAAAAGGTTTGGAGACTAACTTTTTAGTCAGCCATCTTAAATTTTCTTCATTATTGAAACCACCATCATTAGGTGAATTTTCAGAAGGTGCCGCTTTTACATCAGACAAGGGTATTTTGTTTAATGAGGTGTTAGTTAAATCATCAAACATAGGAAAACCTCCTCTTTTTATTGTGTTACTGTATTTCCTATAATCATTTCAGGTTCTGGTGTAGGTGTAGGTCATGGGTCAATGTCGTTCTCCACTTCAAATACGCCTAACGTAGGAATTTCTTGAATAGTGGTTGTTATAATATCACCATTTTCGTCCAAGACATTTGCTGTAAGCATTGTATCTTTACCTACAGCGGCAATGGTAATAACCCATCTTATAACAACTGTATCATCAGGTCTAACATAAAGAGTATTCGTTTTTTCTTCTTCGTCTTCTGTGTAATTACCTAATTTTATATAAGCTAATAGATCTTCTGTTCCTGGAACAGGTGTCGCAAATAAACCAATCTCTGATATAAACAGTGGATTATTGTTATAGTACATATTTAACTCTCCAGGTCGTATTTCACAATAAAAATAAATACTATCCATATCAGCGGTAGATTCATCTTCTAGTGTTAGAGTTGCTTTTCTTATTTGAGATCTAGTACCGCTAATACCTTCACCTTCTTCTTTTCCAGTGAAGAATTCTCTTACAAACTTTTTAGCATTGTAATCGACATATTCATTCCAGTCAGATTCTAATTCTGGTACTCTTGGGTTCTCGTCCGAAGGTTTTGGCACTATCTGCCCGTCACTGTTTTCGTAAAGAACAACACCTCCGTCACCACATCCTAAAAAACAAGGTATATACTTCTCTGTATTTGAATACTGTGGATTAGGTTGTAAAAATGTTTTATTAAAGTCACCATTTAAAAATCTTAAAAGACCTGTTACCATTTGTCTAGTTGCTTTATTGTGTGTTTGAATGTGTTTTGTTATAATATTACTTCGGGTATCTACAACAGAAATTTCTACGTTATTACAAATTGTAAAACCCATGCTAGAGGAAGTAATGTTTCCCATATTGTCACCTCTTAATCATTTAGATTTATTGTAGAATCTTCTGAAAACTGTTCCATCCATTTTGGATCTGTTGTTGCGGAAAAGTTTACAAAAGAACGGTTGACAAATGTATTTATCTCCGGTTGATATGTTTCGACCGTATTATCTGTAGCAGCGTATATCATCAAAGCATCCGTATTAATATTATGCCCTATAATAGAACGTAACTCTACTCTCA
>Ga0247611_10000366_pt1 | contig 93238 bp, 82 predicted proteins | sample 177DNAGHGhighgp2_FD_192422 | JGI IMG/M metagenome (GOLD analysis project Ga0247611, IMG submission 192422) | Sheep rumen microbial communities from Palmerston North, Manawatu-Wanganui, New Zealand - 1770 DNA GHGhigh gp2 | ecosystem: Host-associated > Mammals > Digestive system > Stomach > Rumen...
GGATAGTGGCACGCGACAATGTCATCCGTATACTGGGTGATGAGGAGCAGATGGCTGCCTTTGAGGAGAGTGCCGAGAAGATGCGGCAGCACGTGCTGAGATTCAACGCACTGAAAGAGGAGGATATACTGGATATCGTCAAGGGACACCGTACGAAGGACGACATACCAGAGGACGTAGTGTGCTACAGCATGTCGGGACGAGCCATCAAGGCACGTTCGGAGAACCAGCAGAAACTCATCGATGCCTATGAGCAGAACGACATGGTATTTGCCGTAGGACCGGCTGGAACAGGTAAGACCTACCTCAGCATCGCGCTTGCCGTGAAGGCACTGAAAGAGAAGACGGCGAAGAAAATCATTCTCTCACGCCCTGCCGTGGAGGCTGGCGAGAAACTGGGATTCCTGCCTGGTGACATGAAGGATAAGATAGACCCCTACCTGCAACCACTATACGATGCGTTAGAGGACATGCTGCCACAGGTAAAACTACAGGACATGATGGAGAAACACATCATTCAGATTGCACCGCTCGCTTTCATGCGAGGCAGGACACTGAGTGATGCCGTCGTCATCCTCGATGAGGCACAGAACACAACACCTCAGCAAATCCGCATGTTCCTGACCCGTATGGGATGGAACACAAAGATGATCATCACGGGTGATATGACACAGATAGACTTGCCCCGTGAGCAAAAAAGCGGACTGGTGGAAGCACTGCGCATTCTGAAAGACATTGAGGGTATCGGTGTGGTGGAACTCGGACGCAAAGATATTGTGCGCCATAAACTGGTGACCCGTATCGTGAATGCCTATGAGCGATTTGACAAAGAGAAACAAAACAAAAATAACAATGAAAGCATTAACAAAGACTGACTTCAATTTCGAAGGACAAAAGAGTGTTTATCACGGAAAAGTCCGTGACGTGTATAACATCAACGACGACCTGATGGTGATGGTGGCAACAGACCGTATCTCGGCTTTTGATGTCATCCTGCCGAAAGGTATTCCTTTCAAAGGACAGGTGCTGAACCAGATTGCCGCCAAGTTCCTGGATGCTACCAGTGACATCTGTCCGAACTGGAAACTTGCCACTCCCGATCCTATGGTAACTGTAGGACTGAAATGCGAGGGTTTTCGTGTGGAGATGATCATCCGCAGCATCCTGACAGGAAGTGCATGGCGTGAGTATAAGAACGGATGCCGTGAACTGTGTGGCGTGAAACTGCCTGAGGGCATGAAGGAGAACGAGCGATTCCCAGAGCCTATCATCACGCCGACGACTAAGGCTGACGAGGGCCACGACCTGAACATCTCCAAGGAAGAGATTATCGCACAAGGTATTGTCAGTGCAGAGGACTATGCCGTCATGGAAGATTATACCCGCAAACTCTTTGCACGTGGTCAGGAGATAGCCAAGAAGCAGGGACTGATTCTGGTAGACACCAAGTATGAGTTCGGTAAGCGTGACGGAAAGGTATATCTCATTGACGAGATTCACACGCCTGACTCCAGCCGCTATTTCTATGCTGAAGGTTATGAGGAGAAACTTGCCAAGGGCGAGCCCCAGAAGCAACTCTCCAAGGAGTTCGTACGTCAGTGGCTTATCGAGCATAACTTCATGAACGAACCCGGTCAGGTGATGCCAGAGATTACCGATGAATATGCGGAGAGCGTTAGCGACCGTTATATAGAACTCTACGAACACATCATTGGTGAGAAGTTCGAGAAGGCAAGTGACAATGACGATATCGCAGCCCGCATCGAGAAGAATGTTTCGGATTATTTAAAATCCAGATAACCTAGAACGTTCTAGAAAATTCTAGAATAAAAACTAAAAAGAATGTACCAACAAGAGACGATAAAGCCCTATCACGAGGGTGAGAAGACAACGCAGGTGGAGCAGATGTTCGACAACATCGCTCCCACCTACGATACCCTCAACCATCGTCTCTCATGGGACATTGACCGGGGGTGGCGCAAGAAGGCTATCCGCCAACTGCTACCCTACCAACCAAAAACTATTTTAGACATTGCCACAGGCACTGGTGACTTCGCCATCCTGTCGGCTGAGATGCTGAGACCCGTTCAATTGGTGGGCGCTGATATCAGTGAGGGAATGATGGAGATAGGAAGGAAGAAGGTTGCAGAGAGGAACTTGCAGGATATCATCTCTTTCGAGAAAGAGGACTGTCTACACCTCTCTTATGCCGACGGTACTTTCGACGCTGTGACGGCAGCCTTTGGCATTCGCAACTTCTCCGACCTTGACCAAGGACTGAGAGAGATGTGTAGGGTGCTGAAAAAAGATGGGCATTTAAGCATCGTGGAACTGACGACACCCGTCCGTTTCCCTATGAAGCAACTCTTCCACATCTATTCCCACACGGTATTGCCTGTTTATGGCAGACTGATTTCCAAAGACACTGCCGCCTACTCATATCTGACGAAGACCATTGAGGCATTCCCCCAGGGAGAACAGATGGTCAGTATTCTGAAAGACGCAGGGTTCAGGGAGGCAAGTTTCAAACGATTGACTTTTGGTATCTGCACGATGTATTTCGCAACTAAATAAAGGAAAGGAAAAGAAATTATGGACAAGTACGGACTTATTGGTTATCCATTGGGACACTCGTTCTCCATCAGTTACTTCAACCAGAAGTTTCAGGATGAAGGCATTGATGCCGTGTATGAGAACTATGAGATTCCCAGTATTGACGCACTCCCAGAAGTGCTTGGTTCTAATCCAGAGTTGAAAGGACTTAATGTGACAATCCCCTATAAGGAGAAAGTCATTCCCTTCCTCGATAGTATCTCACCGGAGGCACGCGCCATCGGTGCTGTAAATGTCATCCGCATCACACACCGTGGCAGTAAGACAGAACTGAAAGGCTATAACTCTGACGTGATAGGATTTACTAAAAGCATTGAGCCGATGCTGGATAAGAAATGGCATCAGAAAGCGCTGATTCTTGGAACGGGTGGTGCGTCCAAGGCGATAGACTACGGACTGCGTAACCTCGGACTGGAGACGGTCTTCGTCAGTCGTTATGAGCGTCCGAACACCATCCAGTACCAGAACATCACCCCAGAAGTGGTGAAAGAGTATAATGTGATTGTGAACTGTACACCTGTAGGGATGTACCCTAAGACAGAGTTTTGTCCGGAACTGCCTTACGAGGCGATGGACAATCATACTATCCTTTATGACCTTATTTATAATCCCGACGAAACGCTCTTCATGAAACGTGGTGCAGAATATGGTGCTAACGTGAAGAACGGACTGGAGATGCTACTTCTGCAAGCATTCTCGTCTTGGGAATTCTGGCACGAGAAATAAGCCGACTGCTATGACCACGACTTTTATCTATTTCCTCGGTTTCATTGCCCTGTTGATAGGAGGCGGTTTCACCATCACTCGACGGTGGGACTATACCCCTTATACAGCCCTGATGCAGAAGAAAATGGATATCAAAGACCTCGTAGCACAATACAATAATGCCATTACTAACTTGGAATGGCAGTATAAGCAAGACAGGATAGGCTCCAAGCGTAAATACTCTAAACTGTATCAGAATCTGGCTCGTGAGTATATGCATAAGCGTCACCAGTTAACAATAACATGGGAGAAAATGAATCCCGCCTGGTGCAAAGCACGTAGAACATGGGGATGGATATTCCTAATAGGCATTGGAGCAACTTTTCTCTTTTGCTCCTACTCCCTACCTACCAAAGACACATCCTTCTCTTCCGTAAAGAATACGACAGAGGAGAGATATTGGAATGCAGAAACCATTCCCATGCCACATCTACAGGATGCGAGCCAATACGTGTCCAACCCAGATCATATATTGTCACAACCGATAGTTGACCAGATGAACAAAACTCTCCAACGTCTTGACAAGGAACTGGGCATTGAGTCGGCTGTTATCATTGTCAACCATATTGAGAATGACGACCCCTTTCGCTTCGCTCAAGATGTAGGTAATAAATATGGCGTGGGAAGGAATGACCGAGGACTGATGGTGGTGGTTGGTTATCTTGACCATAGTATCAACATTTCACCAGGCAGAAGTCTGGAGGGAGATTTGACGGATGTGGAATGCCGTCGCCTCCAACATGAATATGTAATTCCTGCCATGCGTGCCGAGATGCCCGACAGTGGCATGCTTCATCTCACCGAAGCAATCTTTGCCACTATGCAGAAAAAGGAGTTGCCACATATGTCATCCCTAACCAGCGAGAGTGACGAATTAGACAACGAGATTGCTGCCACTATTGGTATGTATATGCTTTTCTTCATCGCATGGTGCCTGTTCTTCTTACGTCTCAACAATAAATATCAATGGCTCACCCTTGTGGGAATGACACATATTCGTCCTAACCCTTTCTACGAAACTCCATCAGGAGGAGGCGGTGGTGGTGGATTCTATGGAGGCGGTGGCTTCAGCAGCGGAGGAGGCTTCAGTGGAGGCAGTTTCGGAGGAGGCTCCTTCGGTGGCGGCGGTGCCACGTCACGATGGTGACATCAGTCGGATTATTGAAATAACGAAATAAATTAGAATTATGAAAATCAGTAAATCACTTATCGCAATTATCGCAGTCGTCGTCATTATTGGCGCATGGGCTGCCAGTGCTTACAACTCAATGGTTAACGAGCAGGAGTCTGCCACGACTGCACTTGCCAACGTACAGTCAACCTATCAGCGTCGTGCTGATCTGATTCCCAACCTCGTGGAGACCGTCAAGGGCTATGCCGCTCATGAGAAGCAGACCTTGGAGGATGTGGTTGCCGCTCGTACAAAGGCTACGTCTATTACTCTTGACCCTGAGAACCTGACTCCTGAGAAGATGAAGGAGTTCCAGCAGGCACAGGGCGAACTGGGCAGTGCCCTCGGTCGTTTGATTGCCATTCAGGAGAACTATCCTGACCTGAAGGCAAATGAGAACTTCCGTGACCTGCAAGTACAGTTGGAGGGTACAGAGAACCGTATCAACGAGGCTCGCAACAAGTACAACCAGGCTGTCCAGCAGTATAATGTTGTCATCCGTTCCTTCCCCAAGAACATCTTCGCCGGCATCTTCGGTTTCGCCAAGATGGATAAGTTTGAGGCTGAGGCTGGAGCAGAAAAAGCACCACAAGTTAAATTCTAATCGCTCATGGACAATCGTTATATGATGCGCGGTGTGAGTGCCGCCAAGGAAGACGTACATAACGCCATTAAGAATATCGACAAGGGTATCTTCCCACAGGCCTTCTGTAAGATTATCCCCGATATTCTTGGAGGCGATTCCGATTATTGTAATATCATGCATGCTGACGGTGCTGGTACGAAGTCAAGTCTTGCCTATATGTATTGGAAAGAGACGGGTGACCTCTCGGTCTGGAAAGGTATCGCTCAGGATGCCATCGTCATGAACACCGACGACCTGTTGTGTGTGGGTGCCGTAGACAATATCCTTGTCAGCAGCACTATCGGGCGTAATAAGATGTTAGTACCTGGTGAGGTGATCTCCGCTATCATCAACGGTACTGACGAGTTACTTGCTGAACTGCGTGAGATGGGAATAGGTATCTGGCCTACTGGCGGAGAGACAGCCGATGTGGGTGACCTCGTCCGCACGATCATCGTCGACTCCACCGTTACCTGCCGCATGAAACGTAGTGATGTCATCGACAATGCCAATATCCGCCCCGGGGATGTTATCGTCGGACTCTCCTCTACTGGTCAGGCAACCTATGAGAAGCGTTATAATGGGGGCATGGGCAGTAACGGACTGACTTCCGCACGCCATGATGTCTTCGCCAAGTATCTTGCAGAGAAATATCCTGAGAGTTTCGACCATGCCGTACCCGATGAGTTGGTATATAGTGGTAAGTATAAACTGACGGATGCTGTTCCACATGTTGATGCGTCACATCAACAAGCCAAACTGCCAGACATGGGTCAGTTGGTACTCTCTCCCACCCGCACCTACGCTCCTGTCATCAAGAAACTGCTGGATGAGTTGCGTCCAGAGATTCACGGTATGGTACACTGTACTGGTGGAGCCCAGACGAAGGTATTACACTTTGTCAACGACAACTGCCGTGTCGTCAAGGACAACATGTTCCCGGTACCTCCCCTCTTCCACGCTATTCACGAGTGCTCGGGCACCGACTGGAAGGAGATGTACCAGGTGTTCAATATGGGACACCGCATGGAGATCTATGTCCGCCCGGAGGTCGCCGACAAAGTCATCGCCCTCTCGAAGTCGTTCAATATCGACGCACAGATTGTCGGACATATTGAGGAAGGCAAGAAGAGCCTCACTATCCAGAGTGAGTTCGGCACATACAATTACTAATCTGAAAAGAATCATCCCCGGTGTTCTGCCGGGGATGATTGTCTTTTAGAACTTGATGCCCTTGACGGCATGTCTGTTGAGGAAGATGTAAGTGGTATTCAGCGCTATATAATTCTTTCGCATATACCACACCCCCTTGTGGTCACCATAGTCACCCCATGAGTTTTTCACCTTATAATACTCCCTGCCCTGCTGGTCCACCGCCTTACCATAGATCAGCATCACATGGTCGTAGGTAGCCTCCCAGTTGTCGAAGCGCTGTTGCCGCATCTCCTGCGTGGGTATCGTATCCTCTTGCGCAAGTCCTTTACGGTCGAAGCCGTTACCACTCACGTCACCGCCCCAGCATACGGTATAGCCAGCGTCCAGAGCCTCATCGATGACACGCATCATCTCGCTCAGCGGCACATTATAACTCTGTCGGGGACGCCACTTATAGGGAGCCTCGATGATAAACCATGTACTGAAAGGATGATGTGTGAAACTGGTGATACTCACATAGTCATCCCAGTCGAGTTGTAAAGTAGCGGCAAAGGACTGTGGGGTGTACTCCTTTCCCTCATAGACGAAACGCTCGGGGCACTTTCCCAGATAAGCGTCAAGGATAGTCTGATAGCCTACGAGCCATTGCGGAGATAGTTTCTTCGCCTTACTCTTAGCCACTGCCTCCACATAAGGAGTCAGCAGACTGAAGAACTCGTTGAAATTGGCAAGTGAGTCACCCACCAAAGAGCCTGGTGCCGGCATGGCATCCTCAGGGCAGACACCATGAGTCCGCAAGACACTGAGCACATCGTCAGCAGACCCTCCCTCAGAGAAACGACTGTCACCGTGCATCCGCACATAGTAAATCGCCTCGTCCACATAGTTTTTGTTAGCCACGAACATCTCACAGAGGTCAAACGTCTTCCCCGTCGTCCTCAGTGCTTCCGCCTCGAAGAAACCCAGCGTGGCATAGTCCCAGCACGTACCACTACGGTTCTGATCCTTCACGGGAGTGATGGGAACCTCCTTCACGGTGGTAAACTCCAGTTTTCCCTCTGTCTCCTTCTCCTGTGCCATTGCCGGACATGCCATCAGCAGTCCTGCCAGCATTCCAATCGTTTCTTTTCTCATAAACACATGCAAAGATACAACTAATTGTGCTAACCACCAAACAACGACTGGCAGAATCGTTGCTCCGCCAGTCGTTATTATGAAACGTCTTGAGGACTAATCGTCCTCCTCGTCCCCTAATAACTCACGGGCGGCAACGGGGTCTGACAGGATGATGTTCACCACACTGACGATATCCGTCACGTTCACCACACCGTCACCATTCACATCGGCTGCTATCGGGTCAAACTTAGCGGAGGGATGACCTAAAATATCGTTCACTATCTCCACAATGTCCGTCACATTCACCACACCGTCACCATTGGCATCGCCAGGTATCAGCCCCCCCTCGCCTGTCTCAAGAGTCCTGATCACACCATAGTAGGTCTCTCCCTCCGAGGTCGTCGCAAAGGCGACATAGTCATAACTGCTTGTGTTGTCAAGACTCGTCAGACTTGCCTCCATCACAGTGCCCTTTGCCTCTGTCGTCTTCGCATTGCTTGGTATATCTGAGACGGATGGGACATCACTCGTTTTCTTCCAATACTTGAAGCCCTGGCTGGTGATATTGTCCGTTCCTCTCTGTACATAACCCTTCACACTGGCGGTATTACCATCCACGCTGACAGTGGAGTAGGTATGTACCGTAGGCTCATAGTCACCTACGTTCATCGGGTCGATTCCCATCCATTCACCATAATATTTTTTGCCAGCCTCCGACTCATAATATGGACGGCACTTCCACAAGGTGTTATCCGCGAAATTGAGATTGCGGATGAATCCTTCCAGTGTTCCCTCGTAGAAATATGCCTTGCCGGTGTTTGACGCAAAGTCAGACCCCCAGTCCATGCGCCGCCACTCAAAGCCCACCTTTGCCTCTTCGTCGTCAAGGTTCGATTCTGCGGAAACGACGACATTGCCTGCGGAGATCACCTTAGGACTCTGAGTGGTGAGGGTAACGAAATCGGTCGTCACGTCGGCGGCACCAGTATAAGTGTAGGTGTCCTGCCCGTTGTCACCGTATGCCACGTCAATTTCGTAGTTCACCGTATAAGTGGTGCCTGGCTCCAACTTTGTCACCTTGATACTGTTTCCGTCTTCTGTCGTACCGTTCAGTATCATGCGTTGTCCTGTCACCTGAGCATCGCCCTCTATGAAAGAGCCTGTGGCGGTAATGGCAGTGGCGGACTGCGAGTATGTCACAAAGGGTGATATGGCACTTGTCGTATTGTCATCACCTGTGGAGAAACTGATTTCCCCTAAGGATGCTTTCAGACAGGGCAATGGCTGCTCTGGTCGCAAACCGGTCAATGTGAAGTCTGTACTTGTTATTTCTTGGTCTCCGTATGTGAATGTGTAGTCCTCATAGTTGATGTTGTTGAGTTGCACTGTCGCAGTCGTCTGAGTAACGTCGCTAACAGTGACAGATGGATGATACAGAATGTCTGTCGTACCTGTCTCCATAGGTTCTAAGCCGGAATTCCAAAGATGAAGTAAACCATAGGTTCCACGGTTCACATAGTAATTGCATGCAGGAAGTGCATTGCTTCCGATGGTTTGTATGTTGTCTCCGAATGTGATGCTGTTAAGGTCGGCACAACTGTTGAACGCATAGTCACCGATAGACTGCACCTCATCACCTAATATGTAGTCTTTTACCTGTGCTCCGAAAATACTGGCTATATCGGACTTTTCCGTATAGGTTGCCGAAACAATGTCGTTGCTGTTAAGGATAACCTGGGTCAGATTGGTACAACTCGAAAACGCATACCTGCCGATACTTGTCACACCACTACCGATAGTGATGGAGGTCAATCCACTGCAATTGTCGAATGCACCCTCGTAAATATTCGTAATGCCATCGGGAATAGTGACGGAAGTCAGACCGTCACAACCAAAAAAAGCATAGTCGTTAATCGTAGTCAGCCCATCGGGAATTGTGATGGAGGTCAGACTGCTGCAATTATAGAATGCATAACTACCTATGCTGGTCACACCATCAGGAATCGTAATGGAGGTTAGATTCTCACAACCACGGAAAGCATCAGTGCCTATAGAGGTCACGGTACTCGGTATGGTGACAGAGGTCAGATTGCTGCAGCCAGAGAAAGCCTGATAACCGATACTGGTCACCCCTTCACCTAATATATATTCTGTCACTTGACCTCCGAAGAAGTCTCTCCAACTTTTACTGTAGAGGTTAGGCACCGTACTGTTAATGGTCACTTGCTTCAAATCAGAACAACTATAAAATGCGTCTTCACTGATGCTATAGACGCTGCTTGGAATCGTGATGGAGGTCAAACCGCAGTATTCGAATGCATGGGTGCCAATTTTTGTCACACCATCTCCGAGCGTAACGGAGGTCAGTTTAGAACACCACTTAAACGCATAGTTGCCGATAGAGGCATTTGGAATGTTGATGGAGGTCAGTGCCCAACAGGAAGAAAAAGCACCATATCCGATTGTTGTCACACTCTCAGGGATGTTAATGGAGGTCAAGGCATAGCAATTCTGGAATGCATAATCATCAATGCTCGTCACATGGCTTCCTAAAGTGACAGAAGTCAGTTTTTCACAGTTATAAAATGCATTACTGCCAATGCTTGTAACCCCTTCCCCTATCGTAACAGAAGTCAGTTTCTTACAGTTATAAAATGTACTACTGGGAATAGATTTCACCTCATCGCCTAATATATACTCTGTCACCTGTTCTCCAAAGATTTTTGTGAAACTGGAATATGAAGAAGCAATGGAGTTGCTGTTTAGGGTCACTTTCGTCAAATTGGTACAGCCAGTGAATGCTGGACCAAAGTCGGAGGAGTAGTAACTGCTTTGGATATCCTTCATAGTATTGGGAATCACAATAGAGGTCAGATTTGTACAGCCCTTGAACGCATACGAACCGATATTAGTCACGCCGCTCGGAATATCAACATCCGTCAGGCTGGTACAACCTTCAAATGTTTCATAATTAATACTCGTTATGCTATTAGAAATGATAACGGAGGAAAGACTTGTACAATCTTTGAACGTTGAACCTCCGATTTCCGTCACACTATTGGGAATTTCAATAAACCCCAGACTACTACAACCTGAAAACGCTGAAGAACCGATGCTCGTCACACTTTCAGGAATAATAATGAAAGAAAGACCTGTACAACCTTGAAATGAGTAATTACCGATGCTGACCACACTGTTCGGAATAACAACCCAAGTCAAGTTGCTACACTCATAGAACGCTCCTTCTATACTCGTCACGCTATAGGTAATCCCATCGTAATATACATTCTCAGGGATATTAACATAGCCTGTGTACTCATCAGAATAAGACGATCTATATCCTCCCTGATAACTAACGGCAACCTCCGTGTCACTCGTTTTTACATAATAGATGGTGACCCCATCAGAGTTCGCCACCTCAAAGTCATGGGCAAAAGCCTCTACTCCAATCATGCTCATAAGCATGATGAGAATCGTAGAAATGTTTAAGTGTTGTTTCATATCTATCATTTTTTCAGTAATATCATCGCAAAGATACGAATAAGTGAGTAAAGTTCCAAATTTTTAAGTGTCATTGTTTGTTCTTTACTGCACGTACCTGCTTGCCGTAATAGCGGAACTCTTTATATGTATTGTTAGCCGCGCTCTCACCAGTGCTACCTACGGTAGCATTTCCACCCATGGACGGATCGTAAGTAAAATCAGCGACCCAGAAACAAGTAGGCCTATAGCTATAATCATCTACACCTTGTAAGTCTTTCCCATCTTTATATCCACCTCCGGTTGGAATAATAAGAGAGTTGCCATTAGGACCAGTGTACTCTACGCATATAACATCATTGACCGTAATCAACTCACGTGTACAGTTGTCAAACAGCTCTTGGAATTGTTGTGCGGTAGGCATCATCCATGAATCGCCCCATGTCTGGGTCGCCACGTCATATTTGGTTCCGGCGATATTGCATTTGACCCCAATATAATAGATGCTTGCCTTATTTGCATATGTGAGCAGTCCGTCTGTGTAAAGGGGGTCGGCGGAAGTAGCACATTCAGATTGGGAAGTACACATGTAAGTGCTCCATGAGTAGGTGAGTTTCTCTTCCGTCTCTCCAAACGCATAATAGCCGCCATGTTCTTCTGGTGCGGTGGCACCTATGTTGTGACTTGCCCACAGGGTGCCGCTGGGCAGGCCCAGATCTACGGCTTTTGCTTCCACTTGTTCGGGCTCCTTGTCCCCAAAATACGGAATGATACTGTCAACGGCTATGTATGGCAGTTTCTCCTGGGTACCGTTGCTCTTATAGATGATGATACCTTGAGCCATACTGTTGCATGTGATGGCTGCCAATACGGTGGACAGCACAAATTTGATTGCTTTCATATCTTCTTTTATTTAAAATTATGAGCATTAGACGACAAAATGATAGACACCACACCGACTATATCCGTCACGTTCACGTCTGTGTCACCATTCACATTAGCAGCGTCGAAATTGAATCTGGCAGACGGATTGCCTAAAATATAGTTCACAATCTCCACAATGTCAGAAACATTCACAACACCGTCACCGTTGGCATCACCAGGAATGACAGACACATCAGACTCTAACGTGAATTTCATCACGTCTAAGGCATCATACACTATGTCAACCGTGTTACTCTTAACAATGAATTTGTCTTTCTCTACTGTAACTTTGATGTTTTCATCCAACTTGATGCTGCTGGACTGACCATTAGCAAACCAAATGGTCAGTACGTTGGGGATGTCTTTCACGATGACATCGCAATAGTCCGTCAGAGCAGTACCATCAATAGTACCAGCAATCCTTGCTGTGCCTTGCCTTATAGCCTTCACATGACCGAAGTCATCGACTGTTGCAACACGCTCATCCGATGATGTCCAGCGTAGATTATAGTTGGCGTAGGACGGCAAAACGGAATAAGTCACTAACCACGTGTTACCAACATACACGGTTTTCTTACGGAATGCGTCATCAATATAAAATTGTGTAGGAGTGCGGTCTACGTCCTTGACTGTAACGGTGCAGGAGGCAGACAGGTCGTTGTCGGTAGTAACAGTGATGGTCACCGTGCCGGGTTCGTTTCCTGTCACCTTACCATTTTGGTTAACACTCGCTATCGTGACATTGCTGGATTCCCATGTCAGTGTGGGGTTGGCATCCGAAGGCTCCAACGTCGGGATAAGGGTAATCGACGAATAAACATCCACCGTTCTCTCTGATGGTAAGGAGATGGACGTGGCGGCAACAGGCTCTGTCACCGTCACATTACAATAGGCTTTATCACCCATATTCTGGTCAATGGTGATTTTTGCATAGCCTGTACCCACTGCAGTTACCTCACCCATACTGTTCACTGTCGCCACAGAAGAGTTGTCGGACGTGAATGTGAGAGAGGCACTCTTAGACGGTGAGAGGTTATAATCAATGTACTGCTTTTGACCCACTTTCAGGGTCATATTGTTATTTGTAACTTGGATAGTGACGGGATTACAACTAATCATATAAGACTCAGTTTTATCGCTAGTATACGTACCTTGACCGTTGCTCCACTCGTATTTCACTCTACAATTGATATATATAGGGTTTTTGAAATAGGAAGTAATTCTGACTTTCAGACCCGTTGAATTCTCATAGCAAGAGATTCCGTCTGCATACTGTCCAGACCAGGTAACGTCCTTTATTTTCGTGGCTAAGATACTCACACTTGGCTTGACTAATTGAAACTCATCGCCAACATAGCCACTATATGAGGCGGCGAAAGTACTGAGGGGGAATAAAACAGTTCCGATACAGCAAATTAGCATTAGTAAAAGTTTTCGTTTCTTCATAATTCTTACAATGTTGTAGATGGTCAGTAATAATAGAAGTTCTGATTGGCAAATATAGTAAAATTCTATATTTTCAGCAAATAGAGAAAACATTACGGAACCGATTACAGGGAATAATCGTCACCAAGATGCCAAATAATACATTTGACAGGGTAAAAACAATCAAAGGAATTGGTAATGCGTCAGCAGTTTAGTTCTGGATAGTTTCCTACCGACAAACTGGTCGTTTGTTACCGACTGACGGTGGGTTTGTTACCGAGAAACTCTGTCTTTCTCTCGCGCGTGCGAGTGCGCACTATAGTTTTTTAAATCCTTGTCACCGTTGCCGCCTTGCAAAACTATTTGATTATCAGAAAATTGTAGGTGACAAGGACGAAAAATCGTTGTCACTCGTTGCCGCTAAATGCTATTTTTGCCCCTAAAATGGGGTAAAAACCGTGTTGTAAACAGACTCCTATTTGTCTTTTGGGAGAGAGAAGGCATCATACAACTTATTGTGCTAACCACCAAAGAATATCTCCCATGAAAGTAAATTCAGTGTATTTACTGAGTAAATTCAGTGTGTTTACTGAGTAAATTCAGTGAATTTACTGAGATAGGAGGCATGGGAATAAAAAGCAACTGATAGGGTGTTGGATGAAGGAAAATAATGAGGAAATAATTTGCGGATATCGGAAATAGTTCGTACCTTTACATTCAAAATGAATGGCTATGGCAATAATCGAGATTACAGACCTTAAGCACCCTGGGGTGGAACTGTTCAGTACACTGACAGAAGCACAGTTGCGCAACAGGATGGAGCCAGAGAAGGGTATCTTCATCGTGGAGAGTCCGAAGGTGATCCGCGTGGCATTGGACGCAGGTTATCAGCCCGTGGCACTACTCTGCGAGCGGAGACATATCGAGGGCGATGCCGCCGACATCATCCAACGGTGTGACGACATACCTGTCTATACGGGTAGTCGGGAACTATTGGCTGACCTGACAGGCTATACCCTCACCAGAGGGGTGCTCTGTGCCATGCGACGCCCTACCCCACAACGTATAGAGACCATCTGCAAGGACGCACGGCGCATCGTGGTGATAGACGGTGTGGTGGACACCACTAATATCGGAGCCATCTTCCGCTCGGCGGCGGCTTTAGGTATTGATGCCGTATTGCTGACCACCAACTCATGCGACCCCCTGAACCGCAGGGCTGTGAGGGTGTCGATGGGCTCCGTGTTCCTCGTTCCCTGGACATGGATAGAGGGTGACATCGGTCAACTGCACAGTCTGGGATTCAAGACACTGGCAATGGCACTGACCGACCATTCCCTCCCACTCGATGCCCCTGTCCTGAAACAAGAGGAGCGACTTGCCATCGTCATGGGTACCGAAGGTGACGGACTGCCTAAGGAGACCATAGCAGACGCCGACTATGTGGTGAGGATTCCCATGGCACATGGGGTCGACTCGCTCAATGTCGCTGCCGCCTCGGCAATCGCTTTCTGGGAACTGGGAGGGAAATAAATGCAAATAAATTTGGTTTTCTTCTCACTTAATCGTACCTTTAACTTCGTTTAAGATACTGGCGTTCGAGAAAACTCAAAATTCTTTTGGTTTTCTTCTCACTTAATCGTACCTTTGCACACACATTATGGAGAATAACAGTATATTACAGAAATTGGACGGACTGGAGGCTCGCTTCGAGGAGGTATCTACCCTGATTACCGATCCCAGCGTGATAGCCGACCAGAACCGATTCGTGAAACTCACGAAGGAATATAAGGACTTGGGCGACATCATGGATGCCCGCAAAAGGTATATCGCCTGTCTGAACAGCATCAAGGAGGCGAAGGACATCCTTGCCAACGAGGATGATGCCGAGATGAAGGAGATGGCGCGTGAGGAACTTGCCGAGAACGAGGCATTGCAGCCCAAACTGGAGGAGGAGATCAAAATCGCCCTGATTCCGAAGGATCCTGAGGATGCGAAGAACGTACAGATGGAGATCCGTGCCGGTACAGGTGGTGACGAGGCTTGTCTGTTTGCAGGCGACCTGTTTAAGATGTACAAGAGTTTCTGCGACGCTAAGGGGTGGCAACTCGCCATCACCAGTGTGTCGGAGGGTGCCGTGGGAGGATATAAGGAAATCGACTTTGCCGTCTCTGGTGCTGATGTCTACGGTACACTGAAATACGAGTCGGGTGTCCATCGTGTACAGCGTGTGCCTGCCACTGAGACACAGGGGCGTATGCACACCTCTGCCGCCACCGTTGCCGTACTGCCCGAGGCGGATAAGTTTGAGGTACATATCAACGAGGGCGAGATCAAGTGGGATACTTTCCGAAGCAGTGGCGCCGGTGGTCAGAACGTGAACAAGGTGGAGTCTGGTGTCCGTCTTCGCTATATGTGGAAGAATCCCAATACGGGTGAGACAGAGGAGATCCTCATCGAGTGTACCGAGACACGTGACCAGCCGAAGAACAAGGAGCGTGCCCTCTCGCGCCTGTACACTTTTATATATGACAAGGAGCACCAGAAATACATGGACGATATCGCTTCACGTCGAAAGACTCTCGTCTCCACGGGTGACCGCTCTGCGAAGATCCGTACCTACAACTTCCCGCAAGGTCGTGTAACGGACCACCGCATCGGCTATACCACTCATGACTTGCAAGGTTTCCTCGGTGGTGACATACAGCCTATGATTGATGCCCTCACCGTCGCAGAGAATGCTGAACGCATGAAAGAGTCAGAACTATAATTAAGGAACTAATAAATCATAAGAAGAGATGGACTGGAACAGATTTTGGGCACCTATGCGCCAGAAAATGAGAAAAGAACAGTTATGGCCTATTATCATCTCGGCTTTAGGCATTTTTCCTATTAGTTATTTTGCTAAAGAGATAGATAATATTTGGGTATTATGGGGTCTTCTCTTAATCTGGTTTATTATTGTTTATTTCTTCTACCTTTTCTATTTATACTATAAGAAATAATTATGAACAGACAAGAACTGATACAGCAAATCAAGGAGAAACAGTCGTTTCTCTGTGTGGGTCTTGATACAGACCTCAATAAGATTCCCCAGTGCATCATTGACGAGGCAAAGGAGAAGGACGGTGAAGAGTATATCTTTCGTGCCCTCTGTGAGTTTAATGCCCTCATCATCGATGCCACGGCACCCTATTGTGTCGCTTACAAACCTAACCTTGCCTTCTATGAGGCATACGGTGTAGACGGTATCCTTGCCTTTGAGGCTACCATCGACTATCTGAAGGAGGAGTATCCCAACCACTTCATTATCGCTGACGCCAAGCGCGGGGATATCGGCAACACATCCAAGATGTATGCCAAGACCTTCTTTGAGGAGTATGACGTTGACGCACTGACAGTGGCACCCTATATGGGTGAGGACTCGGTGACCCCTTTCCTCGGCTACGATGACAAGTGGGTCATCTTGCTGGCGTTGACTTCAAACAAGGGCTCATATGACTTCCAGTTGACAGAGGACAAAGACGGTGTCCGTTTGTTTGAGAAAGTGCTGAAGCAAAGCCAGCAGTGGGGCAATGATGAGAATATGATGTATGTCGTCGGTGCCACACAGGGTCGTATGTTCGAGGATATCCGCAAGGTAGCCCCTACCCACTTCCTGCTCGTACCGGGTGTCGGTGCACAGGGCGGCAGTTTACAGGAAGTATGCCAATACGGTATGACAAAAGACTGCGGGTTGCTTGTTAATTCTTCACGCGGTATTATTTATGCTAGCAATGGAGAAGACTTTGCAGAGGTTGCCGCACAGAAGGCAAAGGAACTGCAAGAGCAGATGGCAGAAGAAATCAGAAAGAGAATGTAAGAAAGAGGTACTTACGGCAATGGTTTTACAAAGCGCATCTCATGGAGGATGCGCTTTTGTCGTTTAAGGACATAAGTGCTGGGGCTTGCGGAATTATAGCGAAGCGGATTGGGCAATGTGGCGGCTATCAACGCACACTCCGCACTGGTCAGTTGGGAGGCGTTCTTGTGGAAATGCCATTCCGCCACAGCATCAACACCATAGATGCCATCCCCCATCTCTATGGAGTTCAGGTAGACCTCCATGATACGCTGCTTCGACCATATCAGTTCTATCAAAGCCGTGAAATACACCTCAAAGCCCTTCCGAACCCAAGAACGACCAGGCCACAGGAACACATTCTTCGCCGTTTGCTGAGAGATGGTAGAGGCGCCTATCTTGTTCTTCTCCGGATGCTTGAGGTTACGGATGGCAGCATGCTCTATTGCCTTATAGTCAAAACCGTGATGCTCTAAGAAACGGGCATCCTCACTCCCCATCACGGCAAGCGACATCGAAGGAGATATCTCCTCATAGGGTACCCAATGGTGATGCAAAGTCAGTTCCTTACCCTGAGATGCCTGTTGCCCCAAGCGTATGAACATCAGGGGCGTAAACCATACCGGTACCCAACGTAATACTACAACAGAAAGAATAGTGGAGGCAAAGAATGCCACCACTATCCACATTAGGGTTTTCTTAATGAAACGGATAATACGCTTCACACGATCTGCTTATTGAGCCTTAGCCTGTGCCTCAGCCTGCTGAATCATCTCCTTGCTGGCGTACATGTAAACCTCTACACGACGGTTCTGCTGACGACCAGCGGCTGTAGTGTTGTCGGCAACAGGATTGGTAGAACCCTGACCCTCTACACTCTTGATCTGCTTAGACTGCACACCGCAAGAACGGAGATAGTTGTTCACGCTGTTAGCACGATTGACTGACAAAGGCTGGTTGATAGCGTCACTACCGGTATTGTCTGTATGACCGATAATAGCGACATCACAATCCGTATTGGAATTCAGCACACGGGCAAACTCAGCGAGTGAATTCTTGGCACTGGTGCTCAGATCTGCCTTACCTGTAGCGAAGAGAATACCAGAGTCGAAAGTCACCTTCACGGCATCCAGACCATTGGTGTCCTTGACGGTCTCCACCTGAGCGTTCTGAACCTGCTCAGCAGCCTTCTTTGCCTTATCCATCTTATTACCGATGATAGCACCAGCGCCGGCACCTACGGCACCGCCTACTGCAACACCTACTGCTGTATTACCAGCAATGGCTCCGATAATACCACCTAACAAAGCACCGCCACCGGCACCGATACCTGCACCCTTCTGGGTGTTGTTACAAGCGAAGAGCATGCCTACGCAAAGTAACAGGGAAACAATTTTAATTTTCATACTTATATTCAATAAATGGTTATAATTTTGACGCAAAGATACAAATAAATTCGGAACATGGTGTTTATAATTCATATTTATTTCGTAATTTTGCACCAAATTTTGAAAATTAAAGAGATTTATGGCTAAAGAACTCAAAGAAATGACGAAGAGAACTGACAATTATAGTCAGTGGTATAACGACTTGGTGGTGAAGGCTGACCTTGCGGAGCAGTCGGCAATACGTGGCTGTATGGTCATCAAGCCCTATGGCTATGCCATCTGGGAGAAGATGCAACAGCAACTCGACAAGATGTTCAAGGAGACTGGTGCGCAGAACGCTTATTTCCCCCTGCTCATCCCGAAGTCGTTCCTCAGTCGTGAGGCAGAACACGTGGAGGGTTTCGCCAAAGAGTGCGCCGTGGTGACTCACTATCGCCTGCGTGCCAAGGAAGACAAGAGCGGTGTGGAGGTTGACCCCGCCGCTAAACTGGAAGAGGAACTAATTGTACGTCCGACCTCAGAGACGATTATATGGAATACCTATAAGAACTGGATTCACTCTTGGCGCGACCTACCTCTGATGTGCAACCAGTGGTGTAACGTGATGCGCTGGGAGATGCGCACCCGCCCGTTCCTCCGTACCTCAGAGTTCCTTTGGCAAGAAGGACATACCGCCCATGCCACAAAAGAGGAGGCAGAGCAGGAAGCACAGAAGATGTTGGGTGTCTATGCTAAGTTCGCAGAGGAATGGATGGCTGTTCCAGTACTGCAAGGTGTGAAGAGTGAGACGGAGCGCTTCGCTGGCGCCCTTGACACCTATACTATTGAGGCAATGATGCAAGACGGAAAGGCATTGCAGAGCGGTACTTCTCATTTCCTCGGACAGAACTTTGCCAAGGCTTTCGAGGTTACTTATTTAAATAAGGAGAACAAACCAGAATATGTATGGGCTACCTCATGGGGAGTTTCCACCCGACTGATCGGTGCGCTCATCATGACTCACTCCGACGATAACGGTTTGGTACTGCCTCCACGTCTGGCTCCTATCCAAGTGGTCATTATCCCGATTGCCAACAAACCTGAGCAGATGGAGATCGTCAACAAGGAGGTACAACCTATCATTGAGGAACTCCGTTCCAAAGGCATTACCGTGAAGTTCGACGATGCAGACAATAAACGTCCAGGTTTCAAGTTCGCTGATTATGAATTAAAGGGTGTTCCTGTTCGTCTGGTACTGGGAGCCCGTAATTTGGAGAACGGCACTATTGAGGTGATGCGCCGTGACACATTGGAGAAAGAGACCCGTCCCTTGGAGGGTATCGCACAATATGTTGAGCAACTGCTGGAGGATATTCAGAAGAATATCTTCGAGAAAGCACGCAAATACCGTGACGAGCATGTCTATGAGTGCGACAACTACGAGGAATTCAAGGAACGTGTGAAGGATGGCGGTTTCTTCCTCTGCCACTGGGATGGCACTGCCGAGACAGAGGCGAAGATCAAGGAAGAGACACAGGCAACCATCCGTTGCGTACCATTTGCCTACGAGCAGACTCCTGGAACAGACATGGTAAGCGGCAAACCCGCCAAATACCGTGTCATCATTGCCCGCAGTTATTAATATTGTACGGAAAATCAACGATTTACGAAAACTTTCGGTCAAAACATTTTGTGGTGACCGAAAGTTTTTGTAATTTTGCAGCCGATTTGCGGAATCATGCCGCAATCATAGTTCACATAAAGTCCAACTTTATTAAATTACAAACAATTAAATTATGTCAGAATTAACAAAGAACGTCCAGCCATTGAACGACTTCAATTGGGAAGAGTTTGAGAATGGCATGGCAGCAAACGTCAGCAAGGAAGAACTTGACAAGGCGTATGATGAGACACTGAACAAAGTCAGTGAGCATCAGGTTGTCGACGGTACAGTCATCAGTGTCGACAAGAAAGAGGTAGTCGTAAACATCGGCTACAAGAGCGACGGTATTATCCCCGCTTCTGAGTTCCGTTACAACCCCGACCTGAAGGTTGGTGACACCGTTGAGGTGTATGTTGAGAACGCAGAGGACAAGAAGGGACAACTCGTTCTCTCACACAAGAAGGCTCGTCTCTCTAAGAGTTGGGACCGCGTTAACGCTGCCCTTGACAACGAAGAGATTGTTCAGGGTTACATCAAGTGCCGTACCAAGGGTGGTATGATTGTTGACGTATTCGGTATCGAGGCATTCCTGCCCGGTAGCCAGATTGACGTTCACCCCATACGCGACTACGACCAGTTCGTAGGAACCACCATGGACTTCAAGATTGTGAAGATCAATCAGGAGTTCCGCAACGTTGTTGTTTCCCACAAGGCTCTCATCGAGGCTGAGTTGGAGGCACAGAAGAAAGAAATTATCGGCAAACTGGAGAAGGGTCAGATTCTCGAAGGTACCGTTAAGAACATCACTTCTTACGGTGTATTCGTTGACCTCGGCGGTGTTGACGGACTCATTCACATCACCGATCTCTCTTGGGGCCGCGTAGACGATCCTCATAAGGTAGTTGAACTCGACCAGAAGATCAATGTCGTTATCCTCGACTTCGACGATGAGAAGAAGCGCATCGCCCTCGGTCTGAAGCAACTCACTCCACATCCATGGGATGCACTGGATGCTAACCTGAAGGTTGGTGACCATGTGAAAGGTAAGGTTGTCGTTATCGCTGACTATGGCGCATTCGTTGAGATTCAGCCTGGTGTAGAGGGTCTGATCCACGTATCAGAGATGTCATGGAGCCAGCACCTCCGTTCCGCTCAGGAGTTCCTGAAAGTTGGTGACGATGTAGAGGCTGTCATTCTGACTCTCGACCGTGACGAGCGTAAGATGTCTCTCGGCATCAAGCAGTTGAAGGAAGATCCATGGGAGGCTATCGAGGTTAAATATCCTGTTGGCAGCAAGCACACCGCTAAGGTTCGCAACTTCACTAACTTCGGCGTATTCGTTGAACTGGAAGAGGGTGTTGACGGTCTGATCCACATCAGCGACCTCTCTTGGACCAAGAAGGTTAAGCATCCTTCTGAGTTCACTCAGGTTGGTGCAGAGATTGATGTTGTCGTTCTTGATATTGACAAGGAGAACCGCCGTCTGTCTCTCGGTCACAAGCAGTTGGAGGACAATCCTTGGGATGTATTCGAGGCTAAGTATACCGTTGGCTCTATCCACGAGGGTAAGATTATCGAGTTGCTCGAGAAGGGTGCCGTTGTATCCCTCGACAAGGACGTTGAGGGCTTCGCCACTCCTAAGCACCTCGTTAAGGAGGATGGCTCACAGGCACAACTCAATGAGGAACTGCCCTTCAAGGTGATTGAGTTCAACAAGGACTCTAAGCGTATCATCCTGTCTCACAGCCGTACCTTCGAGGATCCTCAGCGTGAGGAGAAGAAGGCTGCTGCCAAGAAGACGCGTGCTGCCAAGAAGGACGAGACTCCAAAGATTGAGAATGTCGCTGCAAGCACCACACTCGGTGACATCGACGTACTCGCAGAGTTGAAGGCTAAGATGGAGAAGGGAGAGTAATCCCCTACTCCTTCCAATACTACAGGGCTGCATCTCCACATGGGGATGCGGCCTTTCATTTTGTCTCTTGAAAATTTGGAAGTTTAATAATAATTCTTTATCTTTGCCATTGAAATACAATAATGTCAAACCCTTTAACTACTGAAATGCCTATGGACTGATATAGAAATAACAGTTAAGGACATATAGGATGAACATCCACTTTTGATTCTTGTTATTCGAAATTCGCCAAATTTCAAAATATGTTTCAAGAACTGAGGTAGGAGTTCACGCTGAAAGGCGTGGGCATTACTTGTTTAGGAAACATGGGCGTTTGGCGATGCCTCGAATAACGTAGACGAAGTAAATTGCTCACGTTTTTTATTTGTAATTGTAAAACCTAAATAATAATGAATATGAAAGATCCGGAGTTTGGCAATATGCTACTATTATTTTTGATTTGCATCGTTGGAATAGGAATAAGTGTTACTATATTCATCATGCTTATATGGAACACGTTAAAAGGGAAAGTGAGAGCTGATAAAAAGCAAAAAAGATTCTCGAAGATGTCACTTTCAAATAAATTGTTTATCGGACTTCCGATACTTGCATTCCTTTCTTTCCTGCTCTTTCCTTATTTGGACTTGAATGGGCTAACCATATCAGGCTTTAGTTTTCTAACTGGAGATCCTTGGTCATATATAGACAGGTCAGTATTTCTTGGAAGAATAGGCTTTGCATTGTTCTTACTTTGTTGTATTAACGCTATTTGGTCGTATGATGACGAATCGTATCATCACCACATTATCGTAGGAGTACTTATGTTTACTCCAATATTGTATGTCTATGTGAATTTCGTCTCCAATATCTCAAGTGGATTTATACAGATATTCGTTCAGACGCATTATGGTTTTGGATATTATCTATACGTTCTCTGCGCTATTACCTATATTATTGTTGCCTGTTTATCAAAAAAGATAGACGGAACAACTACTATTACAAGAGAAGAACCGCATGAAGGTGGATATTGTGCTCATTGTGGTAAGCCTCTTTCTGAAGAACAATCATTTTGTCCTTATTGTGGTACGAAAAGAAATGAATGATTAAAGACATAATAATTATGAGGAAGTTAGTATTATCATGCTTGTTGATGTTCCTGACATTAGGAATGTCCGCACAAAGTTTAGTAGGATCATGGCAACAAGAGTCGAGTAATTCAAATGGAAGGGGTACGTATTCATATTCTTTTGACAAACGTGGTGGTATGGCTATCATCATAGATATTGAGCAAGTGAAGAATGGAATGACAATTTCTCTTTCTTTTGTAATGCCAGGTACTTATAAGAGAGCAGGGCAAGTTCTTTCAATGAACTTTATTAGAGAAGCTGCAACAGTAAGTGTGAATGATATTCATGGAGGCTTATATGACAAATTATCTCCAGAAGACAAGGCTAAAGCCAAAGCGGCAATGGCTTTACAAACGGATTCATATCGTCAAATAATAGTGTCGTCGTTACCAGAGACTGTGACGCAGAAAATAAAGTCTATTACTGCCAATCAATTAGTATTAGTTATAGAAGGCAAAGAACAAAAATATAAGCGTGTAGCAAGTCGTTGATTTTCCTGCATCTCCTGCACCTAAACCTGCATTGAACCAATTATCTGAGGTGAAAACAATTGCTTTTTGGGTCCAAAGTAGTCACTTCTAATTTGTTCAAGCCTTGGAACGAACGAATCGTGGGCAGAGCATTCATCAGTTTTTGTTAACGGATGAGGGCATCGTGACTTGTGACAGTTATGGTAATCGGCAATTGTTAAGCATGCGCATGTTACCTGTTGTGTGTCATCGAAAGAATGCCAAGTTCTTTCAGCAAACAATATTATGATAAAAGGACATTTCCTGATGATAAGGATGATGGTATTTTATGCGAGCCCACAGGATTGGAACGCTTATCAAAGAAAACAATACGTTGCTCACCTACATATAATGAAAACATTGTTGGATATATGGTTGCATACACCTCAGGTTTTGATAATCCCGATTTACATTCGTATCTAATGGTTGGAGGGAAATACGATGGTAATGGCTTTTTTATGCGATCAGACAATTACCTTGAAAAGTTACCGATGTTTGCAGCAAGTAGATACATTACTTATAATAGAGCATGGACAGAACGAAGTCGTATTATGAAATCGGGGGACGGTGCTAGTGCCTATCATTCGGATAGGAAGAAAGGCTTGCTCGACGAGAACCTGCTTAAATGTTTATTGTTCACAGTCTTTGAGCCCCAAAATCACATGCGTGAATTTATAGGTTCGGATAAAAGGCATTATAAGAATCATCTTTGTCTTGATACAACAAATGGAGAAACGCTCGCCAGTAAAGCACTCCAATCTTTAAAAAAGAACGAAAAAGAAATTGTTTTGCTTGACCTCTGGAAGAAAATATTAGAACAAGCAAAGGATACCGATGGTTATACCCCAACTTATAACTATGGACTATATCAAATTAAGACAGAATTGAATACAGAACATATTGATACAGAAACGGGTGAATCGGTTCCTGACTATCCTGAATTAAATGGCAATATAGAGACATTGGGAAATCTTGTAAAAGATTACTACATAGAAGAAATAGTTCCCAACTTATTCAAGTATGAGTTTTTGAAATGAGAAAACAAAATAATCCTGCTATCCCTGCTACAAGAGGGCTGAAATGCCGATAAATAAAGGGCGGAGCCTGTAGCACGATTGGGATTTATCGTGCTACAATGGTGCTACAACCCTGCTACAAGATGGAAAAATCCCCCTATCGCACTACCAAATGGCAGAAATGCCGATATACAGAGGGATTGTGGGTAGTGAGATTGCCTTAAAATCGCACTACCATCGCACTACCATCCCCTACCCAGACAGCGACAGAAAAGTATCGAGGCATACGTGACCTTGTTGGAGAGCGTCAGCGATGGCAATCAGGGGGACAGGTTGTTTGACGCTCCATATTTCGTTTGAATAGGGGCTTTTTTATTTCATCTTCTTGCGGGATTCAGAATTGTTTCGTATATTTGCACCTGAAATCACAAGACATCAACGATTATGGAAGCTACGAAAGTGACATTTACGGCTAAGTCGGGCACATTCCGCGATGCCATAAGAGCCTATAAGAAGTACAAGAAGGAGAAGGAACAACGACTGGAGAAGAAACTTCAGCAACTGGAGGATGAGATACAAAAGGCCAAGGCCGATCCTTTCTATAAAATAGATATGGTATGAATCAGCTTGACCTCGACCTGCTTTTCTACACTTGTCCCTATCCGGTGAAGTACGACGGTGACGAATACACCTTTCGGACAGACCACGATATCGTCTATGCCGTGGATTTCAAGGAAGAGCAGTCGTTCGCACCAATACCCGCCGAGATTCCAGACAACGACTGTTTTTTGAGCGGTTTGCTTTCGGCTATAGGCGTTCAGTTGTTTGGCTGGAGCCGTTCAGTTGTTCGGCTATAGGCGAACGGTTGAAAGGATGCTTCTAACTCCCTCGAAGGACGGCACTAATACCCCAACAACGGTAACCGGCTACCCCTACGAAAGGCACTTCTAACTGCGATTGGAGGCATCGGACACTCTCGTCTTACAAAGCCTTAGGTTACGTTCATGATGAGGATGTGTCAAAATAGGCACATCCTCTATGAGACACAATAAGGCGGAAGACCTCACAGTCTTCCACCTTATTATATTATATAGGGTGCCGTTAAAAAGTAATCCTAAAAGGGAAGGTCATCAGCACTACCCTCACCAGTGGGTTCCTGTGCTGGAGGGAACGGAGCAGCGGCAGCCTGAGGAGCAGCATCCTGCTGTGGCGGGAACGGAGCAGCCTGTGGAGCCCCTGCTACGGGTGCTGCCCCACGAGTCACGTTATAAGCACGAATCTCGTTAAACCAACGTCCGTTGTACTCATGTGCATCAATATCGAAACTTACAGTCACATCCTCACCGTTCTGGATGTTGAACTGCTTGATACGATCCTCTCCGAAGATACGGAAGACACACTTACGGGGATACTGACCAGGAACCTCTATCACATATTCCTGCGACATCCAAGGATTTCCAGTGCGTGCAGACACACCACTGTTTGCCGGAAGCACGGCAATAATCTTACCTGTTAATTCCATAATAATTTATTCGTTATTAATTGTTGATTTTACGTTTCAGATTGCGAAATTACGAAAAATACTTTTAATTTGAGAATATTTTACGGAATATTTTTGCATTTGAATAAGTTATTTTGTATTTTTGTAGTCAATTTGAAGGACTTAAAACAAATAAATAAAATAACTCATGAGATTTACCGTATCAAGCACTGCGCTTAGCAGCAAACTCAATGCTCTTTCGAGAGTCATTAACAGCAAGAATTCCTTGCCTATCTTAGCCGACTTCTTATTTGACATTCAGGACAACGTGCTTCATCTGACTGCTTCTGATAGCGAGAATGTGATGAACACACAGGTGGAACTGACAGACTGTGACGGCAATGCCCGCTTTGCCATCGGCAATCACGACTTGTTAGAGGCGGTGAAGGGCTTCTCCGAACAGCCTATCACCTTTGATGTCAACCAACAGGAGAATTCCGCTAAGATCAGTTACCAGAATGGTATGTTCTCACTGCCTATTGAGAATGCAGACGAGTATCCCCAAGCACAGTCTATCAATGAGGGTGCCCATGTCATTACCATTTCCAGTGACTTGCTGGCAGAGAACATCAACCGCTCGTTGTTCGCCACCGCACAGGATGAACTTCGCCCTGTGATGAACGGCATTTACTTCGACCTCACCCCAGAGTGTCTTGCTGTTGTAGCCTCCGACGGACACAAGTTGGTACGCAACAAGGTATTCACTATCCAAAGTGAGCAGCCTGCCGCTTTTATTCTGCCTAAGAAGCCTGCTTCCCTGCTGAAGAACCTGTTACAGAAAGACGGTGGTGACGTGGAGATTCGCTTTGATGAGCGTAATGCACAGATCAACTATGGTGACGGACAGATCACCTGTCGTCTGATAGAGGGTCGCTATCCTAACTATAATTCTGTCATCCCCCAGGGTAACCCCAACGTATTGACGATTGACCGCCTTGGACTCCTTGCTGCCCTTCGCCGTGTACAACCGTTCGCCAATGACTCCAGCAACCTGATTCGCTTCCATGTAGAAGGTGGAACACTGCAACTGGACGCAGAGGACTACGACTTCTCAAAAACCGCCACTGAACGTATGTCATGTGACTATAATGGTCAGCCGATGAGTATTGGGTTCAAGGGTGCTTCCTTCATTGAAATCTTGAGCAACTTCGATTGTCAGGATGTGATTATCCAACTTGCAGACCCCAGCCGTGCCGGACTGGTACTGCCCTCTGAGCAGCCAGAGAATCAGGATGTACTGATGCTGATGATGCCTATGCTCATCAACGACTAAACAGATAGCGAATGAAACTGAATTTACAGAAACCACTTGTAATATTTGATTTGGAGACCACGGGCCTTGACCTTGTCAAGGACCGTGTCATTCAAATATCCTATATCAAGGTTTACCCCGATGGCAGGGAGGAGCGCGGCAACCATCTCATCAACCCCGAGAAGCCAATTCCTGAGGTAGTAGAGGATTTGACGGGCATCAAGAATGAAGACGTGAAGGACAAGCCGACTTTCAAGCAGATGGCACAGCAACTGAATCAGGTATTCAGCGGTAGTGACATCGCCGGCTATAACTCCAACCATTTCGACGTGCCCTTGCTCGCTGAAGAGTTCCTACGTGCAGGTATTGACTTCGATTTCTCCAAATGTAGGTTGATTGATGTGCAGACCATTTACCATAAGATGGAACGCCGTAATCTCGCAGCAGCCTATAAGTTCTACTGCGGCAGAAAGATGGAGGAGGACTTCACTGCCCATCGTGCCGATGAGGATACAGAGGCGACCTATCGGGTACTACAAGGACAATTGGATATGTACACCGCAGAGAAACAGGAAGACCCAGAGCGTATCCTTCAGAATGACATGCAGTATCTTGCTGATTTCTCGAAAGCCAACAACAACATCGACTTTGCCGGTCGTATTGTATGGGGAGAGTTGAAAGACCGCACGGGGAAAACTGTTCTCGACAAGGACGGGAACCCCGTCATGACGGAAGTCTTCAACTTCGGGAAGTACAAGGGACAGCCTGTCACACAGGTGCTCCGTTATGACCCTGGCTATTATAGTTGGATATTAGGTGGCGATTTCACTTATAACACCAAACAAGTACTCACACGCATCCGTCTTCGTGAGAGTCAAATGAACGCATGAGTATGCTTAAAGGCAAGAAGATCGTTTTAGGAATTACAGGCTCTATCGCAGCCTACAAGGCTTGCTATATCATCCGTGGACTGATAAAGTCAGGCGCTGAGGTACAGGTGGTCATCACACCTGCAGGGAAAGAGTTTATCACGCCTATCACCCTATCGGCACTGACACAGAAGCCTGTTATCAGTGATTTCTTCTCACAGCGTGACGGTACGTGGCACTCCCATGTGGCACTTGGTCTTTGGGCAGATGCCATGCTTATCGCTCCCTGTACTGCCTCTACTCTTGGCAAAATGGCTCATGGCGTTGCAGACAACATGCTGATTACCACCTATCTCTCCATGAAGGCGCCTGTGTTCATCGCACCTGCAATGGATCTGGATATGTATCAGCACCCCACAACCCAAGAGAACCTCCGCAAATTGCAGTCTTTTGGCAATCAGATTATCGAACCACGAAGCGGTTTTCTTGCCTCAGGACTGGAAGGAAAAGGACGTATGGAAGAGCCAGAGAGAATCGTGGAGTTCTTAGACTGCGCGCTCTCTACCCCGTCCCCACTCGCCGGGAAGAAGATCATGATCACCGCTGGACCTACCTATGAGAAGATAGACCCTGTCCGCTTTATCGGCAACTATAGCAGTGGGAAGATGGGCTTTGCCCTCGCTGAGGAATGTGCTCGCCAGGGGGCTGAGGTGGAACTGGTGGCTGGACCTGTCGCTCTGACAACCAAGCATCCAAACATTCACCGCACCGACGTGGAGAGTTGCGAGGAGATGTATCAGGCAGCGACAAGTATCTATGCGACAAGTGATGCCGCTATCCTTTGTGCCGCCGTTGCTGACTTCCGTCCTGAGACTATCGCTGAGGAGAAAATCAAGAGAGAGCATGACGACCTTGTCATCCGCCTGACACCTACCCACGATATTGCCGCCGCATTGGGACAGATGAAACGCCCTGACCAGCGACTGATCGGTTTTGCTTTGGAGACCAACGACGAGCAGCAGAATGCACAAAAGAAACTGGAACGCAAGAACCTCGACTTTATCGTATTGAATTCCTTACGTAACGAAGGTACCTGCTTCCAGTCGGACGAGAACCAGATCAGCATCATCTCCCACAAAGGACAGAAAGACTATCCCCGTAAACCAAAGAAAGAGGTCGCTACCGATATTGTTAACGAATTAGCATCCATCCTATGAAAAGAGTCATCTGGTTTATCATCATCATACTCTGTCCATTCAGTCTCCATGCACAGGAACTGAATGCGAAGATTACGATAAACCATGCCCAAATTCAAGGAACGGATGCCAGTGTCTTTGAGACTTTACAACAGGCTTTAGAGCAATTCGTCAACGAGCGGCAATGGACTGATTATCAATTCCAAAAGCACGAGCGTATCAATTGCAACTTTAATATTACTGTCACTAAATACAACAAGGACGAGAACCACTTTGAGGCTACAGCGATGATACAGGCTAACCGCCCTGTTTATCAGTCCACGTACACCACCACCTTATATAATAATAAGGATGCTGACTTCAACTTCGACTATATCCAATACGACCAGTTGAACTTTCAGGAAGAGATGATAGACAATCAGTTGACCGCCCTCTTCGCCTATTATGCCTACCTGATCATCGGACTTGACCTTGACAGTTTCTCCCCATTGGGTGGAACAGATGTCCTGCAACGCTGTCTGAATCTGGTAAACAACACGCAGAACTTAGGGTTTACAGGATGGAAGGCTTTTGAGACGAGCCGCAACCGCTTTGCCATCATCAACGACTATCTGGACGAGGGTCTGAAACCTTTACGCCAGTTACAATACGACTACTATCGTACTGGACTTGACGAGATGGCGAACAATGCCGAGCGCGGCAGGGCAAATGTCACAACAGCGCTTAATAACTTAAAAGAGGCGCACCAGAATAAGCCGCTGAGTCTGTTACCACAGATATGGACAGACTACAAGCGGGATGAACTTGCCTCCATCTACCATGGGAAAGGTACTCAGAAAGAAAAGGAGCAAGTATATGAATTACTCTTTTCCATCAATGCCTCACAGAGTAATGCGTGGGACAAAATCAAGAATTAGAAGATGCTTAGACAACTATACATCAAGAATTTCACACTGATTGATGAACTCAATATCGAGTTACGCCCTGGTTTCTCTGTCATTACAGGTGAGACGGGAGCCGGTAAGAGTATCATCCTCGGTGCTATCGGACTCCTCTTAGGACAACGTGCTGACTCCAAGACCATTAAGCAAGGTGCCGACCGCTGCATCATCGAAGCCCACTTTGACCTGAGCCGCTACCAGTTGAAGTCTTTCTTTGAGGATAATGACATCGACTATGATGCCAATGACTGCATCATCCGTCGTGAACTCACGGCGGCAGGCAAGAGCCGTGCCTTCATCAACGACACCCCTGTCGCCTTGTCGTCCTTAAAGGAACTGGGTGACATGTTGGTGGATGTCCACTCCCAGCATCAGAACCTGTTATTAGGTAAACAAGACTTCCAACTGGAGGTGGTTGACACACTTGCCAAGGACCAGGACAGTCTTATTGCCTATCAGAAAGAATTCTCCGCTTACCACGACAAGCAGTGTGAGTTGCAGACCTTACAGGAGGAGATGGAACGCAACCGCCAGAACATTGACTTCCTGCAGTTCCAATACAACGAACTGGAACAAGCCCATCTCGTTGAGGACGAACAGGAGGAGATGGAGCAACAGCGTGACACGATGGCACATAGTGAGGATATCAAGACGGCACTCTATGAGACCAAGAACCATCTTGCAGACGATGAGCAAGGTGTCCTTCCCCTACTCCGCAAGTCACTCTCTGCCCTGCAATCAATCTCGAAGGTCTATCCCACGACAGAGGAATGGACCGCCCGCATGGAGAGTTGCCAGATAGAACTCAAAGATATCGCACAGGATGTGGAGGGACACTTGGAGGACATCGATTTCGACCCTGCCGAACTGGACCGTATCAACCAACGTCTTGACAAGATATATGACCTACAAAAGAAATACCATGTTGAGACGGTGGCGGAACTGATTAGTCTGCGTGATGAGTTAAAGCGACAACTGAGTCAGATAGAGAATAGCGACGAGGCATTGGCAATTCTGCAAGAAGAACTCCATACCCTTCAGCAGACATGTTTGCAAAAAGCCGACAAACTTACCAGACTCCGTCAGAAAGCCGCTAAGGATATAGAGCAGCAGATGAAAGAGCGTTTGAAATCACTCGGTATGCCGAATGTCCGTTTTGAGGTGACCATCCAAAAGACGGACCTGCGTAAAGACGGACAAGACGATATCGCCTTCCTCTTCAGTGCTAACACATCCAGTCCGTTGCAACCTATCGCTCAGGTAGCCTCTGGTGGTGAGATAGCCCGTGTGATGCTCTCTCTGAAGGCGATGATCAGTGGAGCCGTCAAACTCCCCACCATCATCTTCGATGAGATAGACACAGGAGTCAGTGGAAAGATTGCCGAGCGTATGGCTGAGATCATGCAGGAGATGGGAGCCAATGACCGTCAGGTCATCTCTATTACACACCTCCCACAGATTGCCGCCCTTGGTACTACCCATTATCGTGTTTCCAAACAAGAGACCGCAATGGGCACAACCAGTCGGATGCAACTTCTCTCCGATGAGGAGCGCATCCATGAGATTGCCCAAATGCTCAGTGGCAGTGATATCTCCGCCGCCGCTATACAAAACGCTAAAGAATTACTGAAATTATGAAAAGATTATTATTAGTATTACCTTTATACCTGTTCACCCTTCTACCATTGTCCGCTCAGTCATGGGCATCCAAGGCAATAAAGTCACTATTGACAGTAAAAACCTTCTCCGCTGACGGCACACTTCTTGCCAGTAGCACTGGTTTCTTTATCGGCACTGACGGTGAGGCTGTCAGCAGTTATGCCCCCTTCAAGGGAGCCCTACGTGCCGTGGTAATTGACGCACAAGGCAAAGAGTATCCTGTGGAGTTCATGTTAGGTGCCAACGAGACCTATGATGTAGCCAAGTTCCAGGTTGCCACCCGAAAGACCACACCTCTTGCCATTGCGGCAAATGCCACTAATGGCAGTAGTGTATGGCTCCTGCCCTATGCTGTCAAGAAAACCCCTGAGTGTGTTCAAGGAACGGTCAGCAGTGCGGAACAGTTTCAAGAGAAATACCAATACTACACACTCTCCATGACAGTCGAGGAAAGCCAAGTCAGTTGTCCTGTCCTCAATCAGAATGGAGAGGTAGTAGGCATTATCCAACCGTCTGCCGGTGATAAGAAAGGAACCTCCTATGCTATCAGTGCCCGGTATGCGGCAGACCTGAAGATCAGTGGACTGAGTGTCAACGACCCGGTCATGAAACAAACACAGATTCCTATCGCCTTGCCAGATGATACCAAGGAAGCACTGCTATCCCTCTTCCTCGCCTCGTCCTCAATGAGCGAGAGCCAGTATGCCAATCTGGTGGAGCGTTTCATCCAGAAATTCCCCAATGAGGCTGACGGCTATATCTATCGTGCCCGCTACCAGACTTCCAAAGGTAATTTCAGCAGTGCCGAGGAGGATATGCAGCAAGCAGTAAGAATTGGAGGAGCACAAGATGATGTCCACTACCAATACGCTGAACTCATCTACCAGAAAGCACTCTATCAAAGTGACAAGCCATTCAGTGCATGGACACTCGATAAGGCTTTCAGCGAGTCACAAGAGGCATACCGTATCAACCCCATGTCTGTCTATTTACAGCAACAGGCACAGATACGTTATGCACAAGGACAATATGCTGAGGCTTACAATCTCTATGACCAACTCACCCGTAGTGACCTCCGCAGTGCAGATATTTTCTTTGCCGCCTCACAATGTAAGGCACAGTTGAATGAGCCAGAACAGCAACTCGCCTTATTGGACAGTGCCGTCAATCAGTTCAGTCGTCCTTATGTCAAGACAGCGGCTCCCTATCTGTTTGCCCGTGCTCAGGCATTATATAATCACGAGAAATACCGCCCTGCCGTCAACGACTACAACGAGTACGCCGAACTGATGGGCAGTCAGTTAGGAGCCCCCTTCTATTATCAGCGTGAACTTGCCGAACTGGGTGGGCATCTCTACCAGCAGGCATTGAATGATATCAACAAGGCGATTGAACTGGCTCCCTCCGAGTCCATGTACTATGCCGAGAAAGCATCCCTGCAAGTACGTGTCGGTATGCATAAGGATGCCATAGAGACGGCACGCCAACTGATACAAATGTCACCAGACCTCTCCGACGGTTACCTGTTCTTAGGCTTAGGACAATGCCTGACTAATCAGAAAGCGGAAGGCGTGAAGAACCTCAACAAGGCAAAAGAAATGGGCAATGAGCAGGCACAATCTCTTATCGAGAAATACGCTAAATAAAAAGAACTGCTAATATTAATTAATAATATTTGGATTATTCTCGATAAATTCTTATCTTTGCACCACTAGTAACTAAGCAATACTTTATTAAACACAATTAAAACATGAAGAATGTACCTGAAATGAAGATTGGAATCGTCGCTGTAAGTCGCGACTGTTTTCCAGAGTCACTGGCTGTAAACCGCCGCAAGGCAGTTATCGCTGCGTATGAGAAAAAGTATGGCAAGGAGGGCATCTATGAGTGTCCTATCTGCATCGTAGAGAGTGAGATTCACGCCCAGCAGGCACTGGAGGATGTGCAGAAGGCAGGATGTAACGCCCTCGTTGTTTATCTCGGCAACTTCGGTCCTGAGATCTCTGAGACCATGCTTGCTGACTGGTTCCAGGGTCCCACCATGTTCTGCGCTGCCGCTGAGGAGACACAGAACGACCTGATTGACGGACGTGGTGATGCCTACTGCGGTATGCTGAATGCCAGCCAGGCTCTCTCCCTCCGCAAGACACGTGCCTATATCCCCGAGGAGCCTGTTGGCGATGCTGACCAGTGCGCAGAGATGATTCATGAGTTCTTCCCCATCGCTCGTGCTATCGTTGGTCTGCAGAACCTGAAGATCATCAGTTTCGGTCCTCGTCCAAACAACTTCCTCGCTTGTAACGCTCCTATCCGTGCGCTCTATGATCTCGATGTTGAGATTGAGGAGAACTCAGAACTTGACTTGCTGGAGGCATTCCAGAAGCATGCTGGTGACCCACGCATCGACGATGTTGTGAAGGATATGGCTCAGGAGTTGGGTGCTGGTAACAAGATTCCTTCTGTACTGCCTAAACTCGCTCAGTATGAGTTGACACTGACAGACTGGATTGAGGCTCACAAGGGTTCTCGCAAGTATGTTGCCATGGCTAACAAGTGCTGGCCTGCCTTCCAGACTATGTTCGGTTTCGTTCCTTGCTATGTCAACAGCCGTCTGACAGGTCGTGGCATCCCCGTTGCCTGTGAGGTGGATATTTATGGTGCCCTGTCTGAGTTCATCGGTACCTGCATCACACAGGATGCTGTTACCCTGCTTGACATCAACAACTCCGTACCTCGCGACATGTACGAGGAGAGCATCAAGGGTAAGAAGTTCGAGTGCGACACCTATACCGACAAGGAGATCTTCATGGGCTTCCACTGTGGTAACACCGCATCCTCAAAGGTTTGCAGTTGTCAGATGTGCTTCCAGCGTATCATGGCACGTGCATTGCCAGTAGAGGTAACCAACGGTACTTTGGAGGGTGACCTGAAGCCAGGTAAGGCAACTGTTTACCGTCTGCAGTCAACCGCAGATACCAAGTTGCGCGCTTACATCGCCCAGGGTGAGATCCTGCCAGTAGCAACACGCTCATTCGGTAGCATCGGTACCTTCGGTATCAAGAACATGAGCCGTTTCTATCGTCACGTCCTCATCGAGAAGCACTACCCACACCATGCTGCTGTGATGTTCGAGCATGCAGGTAAGTATCTGTGGGAGGTCCTCAAGTACATGGGTATCCCCGTTGAGGAGATTGACTACAACTTCCCGAAGGGTGACTACTACCCCACAGAGAATCCTTTTGCTTAATGCAATAATACATAAATAAAAGAGGATGCGCCATCGCATCCTCTTTTTATTTCCCTGATCTCCTAAATCTTAGAACGGCACTTTATCGTTACTCTCGTAGCCGAAGGGATTGGCATTAGGGTCGTTAGGCTGCTCACCATTGACTCGGCTACCGAGGATTTCTCCTCCGTTATCTGCTCCCCCATCCTGCTTACGACGACCCAGATGACTGTCCTCTGGGTTCTCAAAACGGGTGAACTCACCACGGAAGGTCAGCAGCACATCACCTGTGGCACCCTTACGGTGCTTGGCAATAATGATCTGTGCCATGCCATGCAGGTCACGACCGTTATCATCCTGATAGATATGATAGTATTCCGGGCGATGCACGAAGAGTACCATATCCGCATCCTGCTCGATGGCTCCCGACTCACGCAAGTCAGAGAGTTGCGGACGCTTACCCTCTAATCCCTCACGGCTCTCCACGCCACGGTTCAACTGCGACAGGGCGATGATAGGGATATCCAACTCCTTCGCCAATCCTTTCAAGGAACGGCTGATGGTAGACACCTCCTCCTGACGACTGGAGAAACGCATACCGTTGGCATTCATCAACTGCAGGTAGTCTATCATGATGATCTTCACCCCATGCTCACGAACCAGTCGACGAGCCTTCGTACGCAACTCAAAGACGGAGAGTCCCGGGGTGTCGTCCACATAGAGCGGAGCCCCCAGCAGGTTATTGACACGCTTGTCCAAGCGGTCCCACTCGTCAGGGTGCAACTGACCGTTCAGTATCTTAGAGCCTTGTATCTCACAGACATTGGATATCAGACGGTTCACCAACTGCGTGTTACTCATCTCCAGCGAGAAGAAAGCCATCGGTACCTGATAGTCGGCAGCGATATTCTTCGCCATAGACAGGGCGAATGATGTCTTACCCATCGCAGGACGTCCAGCGATAATCACCAAGTCGGAAGGCTGCCAACCACTGGTGATATCGTCCAGTTTATGATAGCCTGTCGGTACACCCGTCAGACCGTCCTTATTCTGAGCAGCCTTCTGGATGACATCCACCGCATTCTTGATGACAGGGTCAATCTGCGTATAGTCCTTCTTCATATTCTTCTGAGAGAGTTCGAAGAGGGAGCCTTCCGCCTCCTGCATCAAGTCATCGATATCTATCGTCTCGTCGAAAGCCTTCGTCTCAATGAAACTGGCATACGATATCAACTGACGTGCAAGGAATTTCTGGGCGATGATACGTGCGTGATACTCGATATTGGCAGAGGAAGCCACCCGTGAGGACAGTTCCATCACATAGGCAGGACCACCCACATCCTCCAAGTCACCCTGCTTGGCAAGTTGCTCAGTCACCGTCCATACGTCAACAGGCTGTTCCCTCATCTCCAAGTCACGGATAGCCTCGTACACTTTCTGGTTGCGTGGCTCATAGAAACTCTCTGGATAGAGCATCTCACAGACGACAGTATAGGCATCCTTGTCAATCATCAAGGCGCCCAATACGGCACGTTCTATCTCCGTAGCCTGCGGCTGCACATGGGCATAGGTATTGTCTGTCTGTTGTGTGCGGCGCGTTCTGCGCTGGTTATTCTCGGGCATTTTTTCTTTCTTTTATGATTATACTATAGGTACTATAGGCATTATAGTTATTATAGTGCCTCACACTCCTTCAGCCATAGAGCGCTGGAGGCATCACTCGGCATGCGCCAGTCGCCACGCGGTGAGAGGCTGACACTACCCACCTTCGGACCGTCAGGCAGACATGAGCGTTTGAACTGCTGGTTGAAGAAACGGCGACAGAACGTAGTCAGCCATTTCTTAATGGTCTCCTTGTCATATTTGTCGGCAAAGGCACGCTTTGCTAAGAAGAATATTTTCTTAGGACGGAAACCGAAACGCAGGAAGTAATACAGGAAGAAGTCATGCAACTCATACGGTCCCACGAGGTCTTCTGTCTTCTGCTTGATATTTCCCTGGGCATCTGCAGGCGTCAGTTCGGGGGATATCGGCGTATCGATGATGTCAAGCAGTGTCTCCTGCTGTGCCTTGAACTGCGGAAGACCAGCCACATAGCGAATCAGGTACTGTATCAAGGTCTTAGGGATACCAGCATTAACACCATACATTGACATGTGGTCACCATTATAGGTTGCCCACCCGAGTGCCAGTTCCGAAAGGTCGCCCGTTCCCACCACCATCGCATTGAGTTGGTTGGCAAGGTCCATCAGTATCTGGGTCCGCTCACGAGCCTGCGAGTTCTCATAGGTCACATCATGCTTCTTCATGTCATGCCCGATATCCTCGAAATGCTGGGTCACCGCCTTGGCAATGGATATCTCCATCTGTGAGATATTCAGGGTCTGCATCAGTGTCATGGCATTATCATGAGTACGGTCTGTCGTACCGAATCCCGGCATGGTCACTCCCACGATACCCTTGCGGTCGATTCCTAACTTATCGAAGGTACGGACACATACCAACAAGGCGAGTGTGGAGTCCAGTCCGCCACTGATACCTATCACCACATGCTGGCAGCGGGTATGCACCAGTCGCTTGGCGAGTCCTGCTGTCTGGATATTCAGGATCTCCTCACAGGTCGTCGCCATATCCTCATCCGTAGGAATAAAGGGATGCGGATTAACCGAGCGTAACATCTGGAAATCAGGCAGTTCCACGGGTCGACAGTCTATCACCACTGCCTTTGCCTCACGCTGTGCATTGATAAACGTGGAGTTCGTATGACGCTCTGTGCGCAGACGCTCGATGTCTATCTGTGTCACCTGCATCTGTGGCTGGAAAGAGTAACGTTCTCCCTCCACCAACAGATGACCGTTCTCAAAGATCATCGCATTACCGCCATAGACGACATCCTGGGTGGACTCCCCAAAACCGCAGGAGGCATAGACATAGCCACTGATAGTACGCGCACTCTGCTGTGCCACCAGGGAGCGCAGGTAGTTATGCTTCCCTATCAGTTCGTCACTCGCCGAACAGTTCAGGATAATATCCGCTCCTGCCATCGTCAGGTTATTGCTGGGTGGCACGGGTGCCCACACATCCTCACAGATCTCCACACCGAACATCACGCCATCCGCCGTCTGGAATACCTTAGGCTCTGCGGACAAGTTGATATGGGCTCCTGCTATATACAGGTCTGTGGGATTCAAGTCCTGTGCCGAGGCGAACCAACGCTTCTCATAGAACTCGTTATAATTGGGCAGATAGGTTTTGGGAACCAGTCCCAGCAGGTTGCCACTCTGGATGACCGCGGCACAGTTAAGCAACAGTCCTCCTGCCTGTACAGGCATACCTACCACACAGATGACGTTCAGTTTACGCGTGAAGTCCAACAGCATCATCAGTCCCTCTTCTGCCTTCGACAGCAGCAGTTGCTCTTTGAAGAGGTCCTGACAACTATATCCCGTGATGGCAAGTTCCGGGAAACAGAGTATCTCGACACCCTGTCCCTCCGCATTGGCAATTAGTTTCTCGATCTCAAGCACGTTATACTCGACATCGGCAACTTTAACGGCAGGTACAGCGGCTGCCACCGTAATCAGTCCATGTTTCATATTCTTATTCTTTTCGTTATTTCGTTATCTCGGAATTGCATCAGTTCAAGGCTATGGAATCAACAGCGACGAGTCACCATAACTCAGGAAGCGGAAGTCATGTGACAAGGCGTAGTCGTAGATGCGGCGCCAGTCGCCTTTGACAAAGGCACTCACCAACAGCAACAGCGTAGACTGCGGCTGGTGGAAGTTGGTGACGAGCATCTTCACGATATGGTAGTCATAACCCGGGGCTATGATGATCTGCGTGGAGGAATGCAACACCGTCAGCGCATGACGGTCCATCCAGTCAAGCAATGCCTGAAGGACCACTCTTACATCCTCCTTCTTACCGTTTCCATCATACGGCTCCCATTGGTTGACATGCAACTGCTCCTCTGTAAGGTCCGGGTTCTCCATCACTTTCAGTCCCATATAGTAGAGACTCTCCAAGGTGCGCACACTGGTGGTACCGACGGCTATCGCCTGACCGTCATAGGCAATGAGTCGCTCGATGGTATGACGACGCACGGCGATATACTCGGTGTGCATCGGGTGCTCACCAATCGTCTCACTCTTCACGGGTCGGAATGTTCCGGCACCCACATGCAGTGTCAGTTCTTCCCGCTCAATACCTTGGGCATCAAGGTCGGCAAGGACGCGTTCCGTGAAGTGCAGTCCTGCCGTAGGAGCGGCGACACTGCCTTTGATCTTCGAGTAGACAGTCTGGTAGGTCGTCTTATCACTCTCCTGTGTCTCACGATTGAGATACGGAGGGATGGGCAACTCACCCACCACGTCAATGATATCCGCAAAAGGCACGTCACCATCCCATTCAAAATCAATCCATTGACTGGTACCATACTCACCTTTGCGGGTAGCCTTCAACACTAAGCGTTCACCTTTTACATCTAACTCACGTGTCAGTGCGCCCTCTTTCCATTTCTTCTGGTTACCCACTAAGCAGAGCCATGAGCAATGTCCACGCATCTGGAACATCTGCTCGTAGTCGGCTGGTTCGGCAGGCTCCAACAGGAACACCTCTATCAAGGCACCAGTATCTTTACGGAAATGTAACCGTGCCTGAATCACTTTGGTATTATTGAATACCATCAATGCCTTCGTCGGCAGATGCTTGGGGAGGTTATAGAAGACATCCTCTCCCACCTCACCATGATGGTAGATGAGGAGTTTCGAGTGGTCACGCTCCGCCATCGGATATTTCGCGATGCGCTCGTCCGCCAACTCGTAGTTATAATCACTTATATGTATCTCTTTTGTTTCCATAAAAACGTAAAGCGACTTCAAAGGTACAAAGAAGTGAGAAGAAAACCAAAAGAATTTTGAGTTTTCTCGAACGTAAGTACCTTAAACGAAGTTAAAGGTACGATGAAGTGAGCAAAAAAGCCCATTAATTTGCATTATTTCGAACGCAAGAATGTATTCCGATAACACTTATCTCAGTAAATACACTGAATTTACTCAGTAAACACACTGAATTTACTCAGTAAACACACTGAATTTACTTTCATGGGAGATATTAGGACTAATGTTTGTCAATTACAGATGTACATCGAAGAATGCCATGACGACTGCCGTCAGGAAGGTGAGTCCGAGGATGCAGATGGGGACATAGCAGTAGCGGATGTCATATTTGGCAGGAATCGTGATGCGACGATAAAGTTGGTATACCAACCAGCCTACAAAACCACCCCACAGGAGTCCGACAGTGATATCACCAGGATAGTGGACTCCCAGATACAGACGGGTATAGCAGTTCAGCAACGACCATCCCACGAGGAAGAAGGTGAGCATCCGCTGACGCATCAGCAAGGAGAAGAAGATAGCGATGCTGAACGTGTTGGCGGCATGCGCAGAGAAGAAACCATAGTTTCCCCCACGATAGTTATTCACCACATCCACCAAGGAACCAATCTCCGGGTCATGGGTGGGTCGCCAACGAGCCACAAGGGGTTTCACGATACCATCATCAACGGCACCAGCCAATAAATAGCACACTCCTGCGGCGGCGAGAATCAGCAAGACCTCACGGAAAGTCTTGTTGGACTTGATGACAACATATAAGAGTCCAACATACATCGGAATCCATGTGATGCCATTCGTCAATGTCAGGATAAGGTAGTCCAAGAACGTAGAGTCACTACCATTCACCATCAGCAGCAGTTGCTTGTCTAATTGGATGATCTCTTCCATATACTTATATGATTTCTAATTGTTTTACTTCTATCCAGCCTTGTTTACCATCCGCCACACGGATTTCCTTCCAGCCTTTCATCGAGCCATCAGTGATCGTGACACGAGTACCCTCATGCAAGATAAAGAGGTCGGTACCGTTCTTGGACGGTGTACTCTTGACCGTTGCCGCATTAGTCATGATGATGGCTCCCGTCCGATGCGTCAGTTTCTGCTTCTGCTGGTAGGCAAAGAGGTTACTCATCAGGAATACCACCAACAGGAAGAGTGCCCCGAAAAAGCCCACCTTCCGCAACCATATACGATCGGAGAACAGATAGGCAAGGGCAAGGATGATAGCGATGGCAAGGGCTATCAAGGCTGTACGCGCCCATGCGTCAACACTCATCAGGTTGACCAACGAGTGATACCATGTGACGAAGAACATCTCCGACTCGGGAGTAATCTTGTCGATGGTCTTCGAGCGAGCCATCTGTAAGTTAAAGCGCGTATCGGCATCACCTGGAGAGAGCAGCAGGGCACGCTCGTAGTTCAGGATTGCCTTCGTGATATTATCTGTCCGGTAATAGGCATTTCCCAAGTTATAATACAGGTCGGCACTCACCCCACCCTTCAGCAAAGCCTCATAGTCGGCTATCGCCTGCTGGTAACGCTCATGGACATAGGCACTGTCTGCCTCCGCTTTCGTCACGGCAGATGTGGAGAGCGGCATCATCAGCATCAATAACAACACAGGAACGGCAGAACGGCGGATATGCTTCTTGCCTTTCAAGAAATCCTCAATCTTCATAATAGCCTGGATAGCGGCATCATATACCTTATTCATATTACCACTGGCATCACCCGGGGCATAACGGGCATACTCACACTCGTCAAGGGCTCCGATAAACTGGTTGACGGTATCCGTGTCAACGCCACGCTCTGTGAGTTGCTGACTGATATTATCACGAGAGAGTTGGGTGACAGGCATGTCGAGTTTGTCGCCCACATATCCCCAAAGGGCACGCAGTACCTCATCGTAGAACTCGTTTTGCTTACCTGCCTTCAGTAACTTGTTAGCCTCACGCAGACGACGGACGGCAACCTTGTTAGCGCGCTTGCCACGCATCTTACCGATATTGGCATTCTCTATCGCACGATGACGGAAGATGACAAACAGCGAGATGAAGACGGCAAGGAGGACGGCAAGACTAATCCAATAGAATGCGGAGCCGAAGAAATAGTCATCCACCTCACGGAGTCGGATGTCCTCTGTCTTGATATAACGGATATCCTTGTTCAACTGCTTCACCTCCTCACTGGTATAGGCGGAGACACTCGACGAACCGTCACCCTTCGCCACATCAAGGGTAAAGGGCTGTGAGCGCAACGTCTTGTAACTGTTCGACGAGGTATCGTAATAGGTGAACTCCACTGGGGGCACCTCGTATTTTCCCTGATGACGGGGAACGACGAGGATATCATAGACCATACTACCCTCAATTCCGTTCGTCGTCAGTTTGGTGTTATCCGTGATCTTGGCATCATACTGGTCGAAGTCCTTAGGCAGGTTAACGACTGGCTGCTTGATGAGTTTCAGGTTACCCGTACCACTCACGGTGACACGGAACGTGATGGGGTCGTTAGCCTTCACTTCTTTCTTATCGATGTTCGCCGTCAAGGTAAACGTACCTACTCCACCCGAGAAATTAGTGGGACGAGCAGGCAGCGGGTCAACGGTAATCGTCAGACCAGGTGCCTTGATCTCTTTCTTCACTTCCATATAGCCGGAACCACCGTTGAAGAAAGCCTCGAAGGGGTCGACATTACGATTCTGCAATACCACCATACCCTCGTAGGTGATACTTGGAATCTCCAACTTACCCGTTGTCTGGGGGAACATGACATACTGCTGCCATGTCACGGTACGATACGGGCGACCGTTCAGTGTCTCCAACTTGAAACTCTTCTCCTGTGGCAGGGGAACCTCACGGGTATAGAAACTCTTCAAGTCTGGCATCTTACCACTCAACGAGGTCAGGTCAACCAAGGTATATACCTTATAGGTCAACAGGATAGGCTCCTGCTCATGGACATGACTCTTGTTGGCACTGACCTTGATAAACAGGTCACTACCAGAGATATGACTACCTGCCGCACGCGCCTGTCCACCACCCTGTGGACGCTGGGTGCCGCCGTTATTTCCTTGTTGAGCCGTTCCTGATACCTTAATACGCAACTCGTTGGAATGTAATGCCTTACCATTGACAGTGGCATGGGCGGCAGGAATGGTAAACGAACCGTTCTTCGTCGCTGAGAGGATGTAAGTATAGGTCACGGATGTCGAACTCGACGTGTGTCCGTTGACCATCTGGAAACTCGACTGCGTAGACGTGCTCGGTCCCATCAGCACCTCAAAGGCGTCAGGGATATTACCGGCACGGAAACCGCTGACATCATCCGTATTGACAGTATAGGATAGTCGGAACTGCTCGCCTACCGCCACTTGGGAGGGAGCACGTCCTGTAATCTGCTGTGCCATGGCGACCACGGTCAGCATCCATAAATATAATAATGTGAGCGTCTTCTTCATTTTCTTCTCTTTCTTACCAGTTCTTCTGCAACTTACGGGTCTGCTTCTGATGCTGCGCCTTCTTGATACGCTGTTGCGTATTCTTCTCCTCCTGCATGGCGGCATTCAACAACTGCTCGGCATTCTCCTTACTCATCTGGGGCTTGTCCTGCTTCTGCTGTTGCTCCTTGTCCTGCTGCTTCTGCTGGTCTTGCTTGTCCTGGTCTTTATTCTTGTCCTTATTATCTTTATTATCCTTGTTCTGCTTCTGTTGCTGGTTCTGCTGATTCTGCTGCTGTTGCTTCTGCTGACGCTTACAGAGTTCCAGGTTATAACGGGTCTCATCGTCATTAGGATTATTACGCAACGCCTCCTTATAAGCCTCTATCGCCTCTCCGAACATCTGATGTCCCTGACAGATCACCCCGATATTATGATAGGCTGCAGAGCGACGAAGAGGACTGGTCTCCAACTTGGCTGCAGACTGGAACTGCTCAATGGCGGCGGAGTCTTTCTTCTGTGCAAACAAAGCATTGCCTAAATTATATACCGCCTGGGGATTCTTCCCGTTCTTCTCGATAGCCTTGCGATAGTCCACCTCCGCCTCGGCATACTTGCCTGAACGGAACTGTTTGTTGCCACGACGGATATAGTCACGGTCACTCTGTGCCTGAGCACCTACCGCTATCAGCAGTAATAACACCGTTGCCACTTTCTTGCGACTGAACAGATGGAGCCTGCCTAAACGCTGGTTTTTAATCTCCAAGATACAGATCTCAGCAATCAGGAGTAGGAGGACGATAATACCCACCGCCTGAAACTGCTCGTCATAGTCGCTGTATACTGTACTGGATATCTCTTTCTTCGACAGTTTATCCAGTTCGCGGTTCAACTGCTCCTGTGCATTACTGTTGTTCTCCACATGGATATAAGCACCACCGCCAGCCTCAGCCACCTGTTTACACATATCCTCATTGAGTGCCGACATCACCGTCTCACCCGTATTGTCCTTCATGTAGTCGTTACTGCCAGCGATAGGGATAGGAGCACCCTTGGTAGAACCGATACCCAGCATATAGACACGCATACCCTTGTCTTTCGCCTCTTGCGCTGCCTCTAAGGCACCTCCCTCGTGGTCCTCACCATCGGTAATGACGATAATCGCCTTACCTACCCCTTCCTCTTGGGTGAAACTATGCGTCGCCATCGTCACGGCAGCGGCGATATCCGTACCTTGCGTCTCTATCATCGACGGCTCAATACTACTCAGGAACATCTTCGCCGATACGAAGTCGCTGGTGATCGGCAACTGGACGAAAGCGTCACCGGCAAAAACAATCAGTCCTATCTTATCATTGGTGAAGTGATCGACGAGGTTCTCCACCATCATCTTCGCACGGTCCAGACGACTGGGTGCCACATCCTCGGCAAGCATAGAGTTACTGATGTCCAAGGCGATGATGGTCTCTATACCCGTTCGCTTCTCATGACTGATCCTCGTTCCCATCTGAGGACGGGCAAGGAGGACTATCAACAAGGCGAGTGCTGTCAGCAACAGACAGAACTTCACCAACGGACGGAAACGGGATACATCAGGCATCAACTGGCGTACCAACTCCATATCACCAAAGCGACGGAGACGTTTACGCTGACGGATAACCATCCACCAACGGATCAGTGCCAATACGGGTATCAGCACCAGTGCATACAGATATATAGGGTCTTCGAATCGAAACATAGAATTCTCTTACGGCAATTTTCTAAATACGGTTATTCTCAATAGAATCTCTAACAGAAGCAACAATACGGCGGCAATGGCAAAAGGCTGATAAGCCTCGTATTTCTTACTGTATGTCTTGACACTCAGTTTGGACTTCTCCAACTTGTCAATCTCCTTATAGATATTCTGCAACTCCTTGTTATTGGTGGCACGATAGAAGTCACCATCTGTCGCTGCGGCGATGTCACCCAGTGTCTTACTGTCTATCTCCACAGGGATATTCACATACTGCACACTGCCTGCCACCACCATCGGATAAGGAGCCACCTTATTCGTTCCCACACCAATCGTATAGACACGAATGCCCATGCTCTTGGCAATCTCTGCGGCAGTCATCGGTGACAGGTCACCACGGTTGTTACTACCATCTGTCAACAGGATGACCACCTTGCTCTTCGCCTTCGAGTCTTTCAGTCGGCTAACGGCATTCGCCAGTCCCATACCAATAGCGGTACCGTCCTCTATCAATCCACGGGTGGCGATATCCGTGCGGACACCCTGCAACAGGTTCAGCAACGAGGCATGGTCGGTCGTCATCGGACACTGTGTGAATGCCTCACCAGCGAATATCGTCAAACCGATATTATCATTCGGACGACCAGCGATAAACTCCGCTGCCACCTGCTTTGCCGCCTCAATACGATTCGGCTTCAGGTCCTCGGCAAGCATAGAACCCGATACGTCCATTGCCATCATGATATCAATACCCTCCACCAACTTGTTATTCCATGAATTATGGGTCTGCGGACGTGCCAGTATCAGGATAAGCAATACAAAGACGGCGATACGCAATATCAACTGTAATGGCATGAGCGTCACCTTCCAACTACGGGGAGCGAAACGATAGGCTCTCGTATCACTCATCCGCATAGTCGGCTCCGTCTTCTTCCTGTACATCAGGTACCATATTAAATAAGGTACGAGCAGGAGCAGGAGAAACAGATATTCTTTATTCGCAAATTCCATTGTTCTTTCTTCTTAATTACATGACTCCCATAAGGATCATTAGTCTGTATATCACAAAGCACAACAGGACGAGGCTGACGACAAAGATACCGCCAATCGACCATTTCAGGATGCGGCGGGTCTTCAGTGAGCGTTGGTCCTCTGCCGACAGTTGTGGTTTCTCCTCCTCAACTACCTGCTGTTCTTGTTTGGTCTTGTTGATAAACTCTATCGCATTGACCAAGTTCATATCGTTCTCGTTGATGAGGGTGGAATACTTGGCGAACTTCACGAGGTCAGCAGTCATGAAGAGTTGTCGTAACTCGTCCAGCGACTTCTGGTCACCATCTCGTGTCAGGCGCTCGATAATCTCGGAACTGGTCATCTCCATAGCGGAGAACTTATAACGCTCCTCAATATAACGACGCAACGTATCGGTCAGTTTCGTATAGTATTCCTTCTGGTTCTCTGAGGACACCATCTTGTCAGCCTTGATCTGCTCAATCTCCTTCATCGCTTTCTGGTGAGGCAACAGTCTCTTCACCAGTTTGAAACTCTTGATGAGCGGTTTGTTATCACGCAACCTTATATACAAATAGGCAGCAGCACCCAGCAAGAGCAACAAGAGGACGCTCAACCAGAACACCAGTGACCAGTCACTCCACAGGAAAGGATTATCCTGCACGTCCTTCGGACCGAAGAACTGGTTCATCTTGGTGGTGTCTACATCGACCTCCATCACTTTCAGGGCGAGACTCTTACTCTGGTATTCCTTCCCGTCTACTTTCACCTTGAAAGGAGGGAGGTAATAGAGTTTACCGTCAAAGGAAGTCAGGGTATAGACACGGCTCCACTGTTGTCCGTTGTCCATCTCGGTCTTCTGTTCCTCTCCTACTTTCAGCACTTCAACGCCATCCACCAACGGCTCTCTCGACTTATAGGTGGGAAAGACGACTTTCGCACTCGAAGGGGCAGTGACTGTCACCGTGACATGTACCTGCTGTCCGATGAGCATCTGGATAGAGTCGATTCTCGCCTCCACCCCTACCTGCGCCATCATGGTGGCAACGGTACATACCAGCGTTATCAGTATAAGGATTCGTTTCATTTAACTACGTTGTTTAAAGAGCATCAGCAGGTGTTTCACGAAATCATCATTCGTGGCAATGCTGATCATATCCACATTACTCTTATTCATCGTCTCACGGAGTTGCTGCTGCCGAGTCATCCAATAGTGCTGATGTGCCTGACGAAGCCGTTTACTACTGGTATCGATATACTGCTCAAAGCCTGTCTCAGCATCCACAACACGCATCAGTCCCACGTCAGGCAGTTCCTTGGCACGCTGGTCATAGACCTGAACGGCAACGACATCATGCTTGCGGTTACATATCTGCATGGTCTGCAGGAAGTCCTGCTGCACGTAGAAGTCACTCAGCACGAAGGCGGTACAGCGACGTTTTGCCACACTCGTCAGGAACTCCAGTGCCTGCTTGACATCCGTGCGTTTGCTCTCCGGCTTGAAGTCCAACAACTCGCGGATAATATACAAGATATGCTTACGTCCCTTCTTCGGAGGGATATATTTCTCGATATGGTCAGAGAAGAACACCACACCAATCTTGTCATTATTCTGAATGGCACTAAAGGCGATGGTCGCCGCTATCTCCGTCACCATGTCACGCTTCATCTGCTTCTGGGTACCGAAGTCGAGGGAGCCGCTGACATCGATGAGTAACATCACCGTCAACTCACGCTCCTCCTCGAACACCTTCACGTATGGACGATGAAAACGCGCCGTCACATTCCAGTCGATGTCACGCACATCATCCCCGTACTGGTATTCACGTACCTCACTGAAAGCCATACCACGCCCCTTGAAGGCAGAGTGATACTGCCCGGCAAAGACGTTGGCACTAAGTCCGCGTGCCTTGATCTCTATCTTCCGAACTTTCTTCAGTAACTCAGCAGTCTCCATTAAGGAACCTCAACCTTATTAATAATCTTAGATACGATCTCCTCACTGGTCACATTACTTGCCTCAGCCTCGTAGGTCAGTCCGATACGATGACGGAGCACATCGTGGGCAACGGCACGGACATCCTCTGGTACCACATAACCACGACGCTTGATAAAGGCGTAGGCACGGGCTGCCTTGGCAAGATTGATGGAGGCACGAGGACTACCGCCGAAGGAGATCATGTCCTTCATATCCTTCAGACCATAACGGTCAGGATAACGGGTGGCGAAGACGATGTCAGCAATATACTGCTCAATCTTCTCGTCAATATACACCTCACGGACAACAGCACGGGCATTCAATATCTCCTGTGCCGTGGTGACAGGTGTCACCTCTGGCAGTGCCCCTGCGATATTCTCACGGATGATACGCTTCTCCTCCTCCAAGGTAGGATAGTCAATCACCACCTTCAGCATGAAACGGTCCATCTGCGCCTCTGGCAACGGATAGGTACCTTCCTGCTCGATAGGGTTCTGAGTCGCCATCACAAGGAATGGTGAGGGAAGATCGAAAGTTTCCTTGCCTATCGTCACCTGCTTCTCCTGCATCGCCTCCAGCAACGCACTCTGCACCTTTGCCGGGGCACGGTTAATCTCATCCGCCAATACGAAGTTGGCGAAGACGGGACCCTGCTTCACTTGGAAGCGTTCGTCTTTCTGAGAATAGATCATCGTACCTGTCACATCGGCAGGCAACAGGTCGGGTGTAAACTGAATACGACTATAGGATGCGTCTATCAGTTGCGCAAGGGTCTTGATGGCAAGGGTCTTTGCCAAGCCAGGAACACCCTCCAACAGGATATTACCATCACTCAGCAGTCCGATTAACAAGGAGTCCACCAAGTGTTTCTGTCCCACAATCACACGGTCCATACCTGCTACCAGATTGGTAACGAAACCGCTTTGCTGTTCTATCCGGATATTCAACTCACGGATATCAATAGATTCTGCCATAATTCTATATTTATTATATGATTACTCACACTAATTCATAAATACCTGTCGGCGTCGTACGCTTGAGAACTTCCATCTTCAGGTCGACACCCACGATAATACCATAGTCACGAAGGACACTCTCCACCGTCTTGCGCGCCAGTTCCGGATGGTTGTTCTCCTCGCTCAGATGGCATAACCACACATAACGCAGTTGCTCCGTCATGTTCTCCACCAGGGCGAGCCCACAGGAGCGGTTGCTCAGGTGCCCTGTCTGGGAGAGGATGCGTCCTTTCAGGAACTGCGGATAGGGACCGTTGTTGACCATCTCCTCATCATGGTTTGCCTCAATGACGAGATAGTTAGCCTTCGAGATAAAGGGTTTCATTTCGTCCGTGACACAGCCAGCATCTGTGATTATACAGAAGTTAACACCCTCTGCCTCTATCATATAGCCGACATTGTCACTACTATCATGGGGGACGGCAAATGGTGTCACCAGGAACTCCCCTATTCTTATCTGCTTTCCCTTCTCCACAAAGCGTTTCAGTTCAGGCAGTACCTTCTGCTGGACGCAATAATTCTTGTTCATCCCCTCATGTACTTTCTCCGTCGTATAGACAGGTACCTGATAATCTTTACTAAACGATCCTACCGACTTGATATGGTCTGCATGGTCATGAGTGACAAGCACATGATGCACCTGCGACATACTAAGCCCGTAATCCTTAAAGTCTTTTTTCAGACCTCTCAATCCTACTCCGATATCTATCAAAAGTCCATCCGTCGGGGTCATCAGCATATAGCAATTACCACTACTGCCGCTGCCAAAGGATATAAATTTCAGCATTTTAGTTAATATTTTGTGCAAAAGTAATAAAAAGTTAGGAGTTTTCCTTATCTTTGCATTGTTTTTTGAGAATTTTAAACTTATGAAATATTACTTGTTATTTGCGCTGGTGTTCCTCCTTGGCAGTTGTCATCTTAATGACGACAACTCTCCCAATGCCGTAGACAAGCCTCTCAACGCCTGGGCTGAGGCTTATTTTGGCTTCGATTACGAGGAGGCTTTAGACTATATGACACCTGAGAGTGAGAAATGGATTCGCTTTGCTGCCTCCAATATCACGGAGAAGGATGTGGCATTCATCAATGAGCATAATAAGGGGGCTAATATGGAGATTATCGACCGCTACATGATGACTGGTGACACCGCCTGTTCTGCACGAATCCGTGTCTCCGACTTCGTACAGTTAGGTTTTGTAGGTCAGGAGAATAAGGTCATTGACCAAGCCGAGTATCAAATCACCTTGGTCAAGCGGGACGACAAGTGGAAGGTTAAAATGGAAGGCCCACTGCAAAGTGGAAAGCAAAGTCGCGACTGAGTTTCGGATGGGCAATAGGATAATGCTCGTCCCCATCCTCATAAGCAGGATTAACGGCTTTCATTCCCATGTCAAAGCGTAGGATAAAATAGTCGAAATTGAAGCGGAAGCCTAACCCATAGCCTACCGCCAGTTGTTTCCAGAACTCAGAGAACTGGAACTGTCCTCCTGGCTGGTCAGCATAGTCGCGTAACGTCCAGATATTACCAGCATCCACAAACAAGGCGATACCCAGTTTCCAGAAAAGATGGGCGCGATACTCCATATTGAAGTCCAGTTTCATATCACCTGTCTGGTTAATGAAATCAATGCGACGGTCCTTACTGACATATTTTCCTGGTCCCAGACTACGTACGCTCCATCCTCTCACACTATTGGCACCACCAGAGAAATATCGTTTCTCAAAAGGAAGGATGGTACTGTTCCCATAAGGATAGGCAATACCTACACCTGCATGGAACACCAGTTGGTTGCTGTAGTTCAGGTTGATGGTGCGGGTCACGTCAAAATCTGCCTTTACATATTGTGCATAGGCTATATCGAGGAAGGTGTATTGCCCTTCTTGATTACGATGGAAACCAAACGACTTCGCTGCCAGTCCTAAGAGGTTACCTGCCGTCTCCGCATTAGCCTTGATGGCTATGACACCGTTATTATAGGAATAACCTACCCCGAACTTCATGATAAACAGGTTCTCGTAGTTATAGCGTAGGATGGCGTTTCTACTGCTGGTGTCGTCCAGATACTCTTTCTTGAAGGTCTCACTGATCCACGGCATCGAGATATAGTTCAAGTCCAGCAGGTCAATGCGATAGTAGTCGTGATGGTTGGGGTTGTTCCATTTATAACGCCAGCCCACAGAGAACACTCGCCGATGGAACTCTGGACGGTTCTGTAAGTCATAGAGCAGAGACACCTCACTGCTGGCATTGATACGCCGATGAATATCTGACGGCAGGAAAGGAGCGATAAAACGGGGGAAGGTCAGTTTTGTTCCCAGACTATATTCCAGGAAGTTATGGCTAGAGTAGCCTTCCAGTCCCTTGATTGCCTCATAGGCACCACGCAGTTCTATCGTCAGATTCTCAGAGCCTTTGAACAGGTTGCGATTCTGGTAGGTCAGTGAAGCGGCAGCGCCTAAGTCACCTGCTGTATTCGTACCCTCTGGCTGGAAAGAGATGGTCGACGGCTTGTTCGTACTGATTTGTATCTGACAGTCCAGCAGACTGGAGTCTGACTGCTCGTCCCATGATATATTGGTATAGCGTACAGCCCCTAACCTACTGAAGTGGTTGTACGTGTTCCGCAGACCTTCCGCAGAATAATATTCTCCTTCCCGGACATATGTGTTACGGCGGAGAACACCCTGCCGCAGGTGGATGACAGAGTCCTCCGGGTCACCACTGGAATACTGCACGTTCCTGACGGTATATCGCTGATGGGGCGACTCCTTGCCGTCCTTGCCACGCTGCTGACGAAGCACCAGCACCACATCTATCTCCTGAGAGTTCGCCACCGAGTCTGCCTCATAGATAATATACTCCTTATTAAAACGGTAATAACCGAGATTATTCAACTCATTGGTAATCCGCTTGCGCTCACTGTCCAGATTCTCCACACTAAAGCGCATACCGCTCTTAAGTCCCTGGTTATTAGGGTCGTCAAGATGTAACATACTGTTAATCAAGGAGTCCTGAATAACATAGTCTATCTTGCGAATCGTATAGGGCATCCCTGGATGCAAGAAATAAGTCACGTCGATCTTTTTATTCTTTGCCTTGGTCATGGCATCCACCCCTGCCCTCAGATAACCCATATTCACCAACTGTATCTGCAAGTCCTCCATCGATCTGCGGGTACTCATGGAGTCATACAGCACAGGAGCCTCTCCGATAGAGCGCAACATGCGATTAACCCATTTCGTGGTGTCCCTGCCTGATAGAGAATAGGTGGCAAGGGGTATCTTGGCGGCAGAGAACCAGCGGGCATTACCCACCTGACGCACGTATGCCTTCATGTCTACTGGATTGACATCTTTGGTCTTGGGAGTTGTCTTCACCTGCACCTTATTTAATAGATACTCACCTTCAGGGACGTACTTCGTCTCTGAACAGGCACACAAAAGGAGTACCAGCAATAAATATAAGGAGTATCTAAGCCGCATTTTGTTGCAAAGGTACAAAAATTATTGTGAATTGACAATTGATAATAAAGAATTATTCTTACCTTTGCCGGAAATTACACATAATGATTAGTAAAAACCAAATCAAACTCATCCGTTCTTTGGAGTTGAAGAAGAACCGGAAACGGGAAGGGCTCTTCGTAGCAGAGGGTCCGAAAGTCGTTGGCGACCTGCTACAGGCTGGCTATCAGCCAAGGATGCTTTTCTCAACGACAGCGACAGAGCGCCCGGATGCCGAGCGTATCACTGAAGAGGAACTGCGAAAAATCAGTTTCCTGCAACATCCGCAGGAGGTACTTGCCGTATTCGAAATGCCAACTCCTCCGCTTTCAACTCTCAACTCTAAACTCTCAACTCTAAACTCTCAACTCTCCCTCGCCCTTGACGGTGTACAGGATCCCGGCAATCTCGGTACCATCATCCGTATTGCCGACTGGTTTGGCATCTCTACCATCTACTGTTCTATGGACACTGTGGATGTATATAACCCCAAGGTGGTTCAGGCGACGATGGGCAGTCTCGCTCATGTACTGGTATCGTATGTTGACTTGCCCACACTTTTCAATAGCATGCCCTCATCCTTACCTATCTATGGAACCCTATTGGATGGCAAAAATATTTACGAGCAGGAACTTACCCAGCAAGGCATTATCGTCATGGGGAATGAGGGAAACGGCATCTCTCCTGAGGTACGGAAGCACATCACCAAACGGCTACTGATTCCTGACTTCCATTCTGACGGGCTGAGGGCAGAAAGCCTCAATGTCGCCATTGCCACGGCTATCACCTGTTCTGAGTTCCGTCGTAGACAATAAAAAAGGGGGTTCCGTCTTCACAGATAGATACCCCTCGAGGAAAATGATAAATATAGATTAAATTACTAGTTGTGTGATGCAAAGGTAATTAATATTTTCGAAACTACAAAACTTTTATTGAAAAAAGTTCAACATTTAACACTTTTAAATGCTTTCAACGCTTCATATATCCGCTGTACCGGCAATCCCATCACGTTAAAATAACTGCCGTTCATCCCTGTCACCCCGACATGTCCTATCCACTCCTGAATGCCATAGGCACCTGCCTTGTCGAAGGGACGGTAATGGTCGACGTAGTAATTGACTTCCTCGTCTGTCAACTTCTTGAAGGTCACATCAGTCTCCACCGAGAAACTGACCTGTTTTTCCTTCGTTGTCAAACAGACTCCTGTGATGACCTGATGGGTCTGTCCGCTTAGTTCGTGAAGCATCCGCTTTGCCTCCTCTGCGTCCTTGGGCTTTCCCATCACTTTCTGACCTAATATAACAATGGTATCGGCAGTGATAATCAACTCATCCGAGGCAATCGTCTGCTGATAGGCTGCCGCCTTTTTCTTCGAGATATACCCGGCGATTTCCTTTGTTGGGAGGTCTTGAGGATAACTTTCGTCAATACCGTCTAACACTCTGACTTCAAAGGGGATATCAAGACCACCCAACAACTCTTTACGCCTTGGAGAGTTGCTGGCGAGGATAATATGATAACGATCACTTACCATCCGAAAGCCCTTTCATCCTGTAACCATTTACCCTGGGCTTTCAGGGTCTGCTCTATCACATCCCTGCCACAGCCACAGCCACCATGATAGTCACTGATATAGATACTGACATCCTTCACTTCCGCACATGCATCCTTGGGACAGACAGGACACCCTACCCTGCGCATCACCTCCAAGTCGGGGATATCATCGCCCATGAACATCACCTCGTCATCCCTCAGTCCGTGTTTGGCAAGGAACTCCTCGTAAACCTTGACCTTCACAGCGGCACCCAGGTAGATATCCGTCATTCCTAATCCCTCATAACGTTTCCGCACTCCTTCTATCTTACATCCGGAGATGATGGCGATGTTCAGTCCCATCTTCACGGCAAGTTGGATGGCATAGCCGTCCTTGATATTCACAGTACGCAAGGGGGTACCGTCTATCCCTAAAGAGATGGTCGACCCGCTCAGCACACCGTCCAGATCGAAGACGATAGCACGTATCTTCTGTAAATCGTAGTTTATCATTGTTTTTCGGCTTTTCTGTGTATGTGAAGTGACATACGTTCGTAAAGATCTTTCATAAAAGGATGGTTACGCAGCAACTGTGCCTGATGACGGATGACATTCTCGTCATAACGCACGGCAGGACCCGTCTGTGCCAGCAGGGGATGCAACTGGTGCACCTTGCGTGCAGTCTCGTCAATCAGAGGGAGCATCACGTCAAAGTTCATACCATGTTCCTCTAATATCTCTGCTGCCATGGCATAGCAGTGGTTGGCGAAGTTACAGGCGAAGACAGCGGCAAGATGCAGATACTGCCGGTCGTCGCTCGACAACTCATAGACCCGTTCCGTCACACTCTCTGCCAAGTGTCTGATAGTCTCCATCGCTCTCTCGTCACTCGCCTCGATAAAGGTGGGGATCTCCGCAAAGTCGACTGGGCGTTCTTTGGAGAACGACTGCATGGGATAGAACACGCCATAATGGCGAGCCATGCCCTTGAACATCTCCATGGGCATCGAACCGGCGGTATGCATGAACACCTGTGTCTCCCTACCCTTCGTCACGGCTGGTATCACCTCAGCAAGAACAGAGTCCTTGATGGAGATGATAAAGGCATCGGCTTCCATCGGCAGGTCCTCCGCCTTGTCTACGGGTTGACCGCCAATCCGTTCCGACAGGGTCTTTGCTGATTTCATCGTATGACTATACACACAGACAATCTCATGACCCGCCCCCAACAGGGTAAGTCCGAGATTCGTAGCGAGTCTGCCCGCTCCTATTAACGCGATCCGCATCTTAGTACTTGTTCAGATGGACGTTCTCCCACTTCAGTTTCTCCTCGTTCTGGGGCTTACGCTCGTCAGCCTTATGACCAATGGCGAGGATGCAGAGGCACGACAGGTTCTCAGGGATATCCAGCACACCCTGTATCACGGTGTCGGCACTCGTCCCGTCACTCAGTCCACGACCACGCATCTGTATCCAACAGGAACCCAGTCCTAAAGCCTCAGCCTGATACTGCATCGAGATGGCGGCGATAGAACCATCCTCCACCCAGCAGTCATTCTGCATCGGGTCACCTAACACGACGATGGCAAGGGGTGCTCCCTTGAGGAACTGTCCTCCCATATCCTTGGCATCCGACAGTTTCTCAAGGTCCATCTTATCATCGACCACCACAAACTGCCAGGCACGCTGTCCTTTCGATGTGGGTGACATCAGTCCTGCACGGAGGATCGTCTTCACGTCCTCACCGTCTATCTCCTCCTCTGTAAACTTACGATGCGAGCGGCGCATCTGCACTAAATCCTTGAACTCCATATTACTATAGTTGTTATTTTAGTCTCGATATATAGACTCTGCCTTAGCAAGCAATTCTGGTCAACATCAGTGTGCCAAAGATAGTCATCATGGTGGCGAACACGCATTGAATAATTTTTCTCATAGTCTTGGGCTTTTTGCTTGCAAAGTTACAAACTTTTTGAGTAATATTGTTGCATATCCGCCATTTTAACAAATCAGCATAACCCGTTTAGTCTATCAATCGACGAAGATATAGTTCACCACTTGTTCCGCTGGCACCTTCCTGTTTGTTCCATAGGGTGGAACACTTTGTTCCATGGGGTGGAAGAACTTGTTCCATGGCATGAAACAAATGATCCCCTTGTTTCGGATTACAGATTCCCATGCTTGGAATGAGTTATTCCAATGCCTGGGATAATCGATCGGAGTGTCTCCTCTCTCCCAAAGGACAAATCTTAGTCTAATTTCTAACCCGTTTTTATCACTTTTTTGAAGCAAAATAACCCCACTTTTTGGGCAAAATCGCCAATCGTTGTCACCGTTGCCGCTTCGTTGTTACCGACAACCCACTGATTATCAAATAGTTTTGCAAGGCGGCAACGGTGACAAGGGTTTGAAAAATTACGTGTAGGGAAAACGGTCAATGATCTTTGTATAGAAAAACGACTGGCAAAGTCGTTGCTCTGCCAGTCGTATGATATGTTACAATTTGCGGATCATTCAGACCACTACGATTTACCTGTCCCAGATAGTTCCACCGCCACCACCGCCAATAACGATATCCTGCAAATCATCATTTTCATCAATCACATTGAGGTCATTTACAAGTTTGCCACCACTTGTAACCATAAGTGATGCTTGCATTCCATATTCCACAACCTCCATCGAAGGTTTCTTATAATCTTTCTTTCTCATAACCCTTCTATGATTTATTTGACGATTACCTTGTTACCGTTATGGATATACACACCTTTCCGTGTAGGCTTGCGGTCCAGGCGACGACCGTCCAGTGTGCACCAGCCTTTGGCGGTAGCAAATTCTTCATTCTTCATTCTTAATTCTTCATTTACAGACGTCGTCTCGTCATCGAAGTCTATCACGAAACTGCGAGTTGGTGTCGGTGCTGACTGCTGACTCGGAATCTCGAAGTGGGCACGGAAGTTGCGCAGGTTTCTGTCTTCTGTTGTGTAGTAAAGTGAATTGTCATCGCCCATGAACATGATACTCTGATCGTCGGCTTTAACATTTACAGGTGCATAGTTGCCCACCATCTTGACCGTCTCCAGCCCACTTGTCGCAGACTCTACAGCCGTAGGCGTGGTACTGCTGATGGTAACGTCGCTGAACACAGGCTCCACGATGTCCGTGCCGCTGGTCCACTTCACAATATAAGGCTTGCCTGCCTCTATCTGCGTTGTGGTCTGGAAAGCGAGATAGAGCGTGCCGTTTATCGCGTCGAAGCCGTTCTTCTTGGCGGTGTTCATCTCCATGATGGTAGCACCCTCCAGCGGTGTACCTGTCAGTGAGGGCACGTCGAAGGGTAGCGTCAGCGTGTTCCACTTGCCTTCCTTGTAGAGTGTGCGGTCTTCAAGCGTCACATTCACAGTCTCGCCATTGTAGGCGTTAAGCGTCTCCGCATTGCTGGCATTGTCAACAAGAGAGATGTCTGTGATATCGTCCATATACTCCACCACAAGTTTTACATTGTAGTCGGGCATCTGGTCGAGTGTCCACGTGCCGTCACCGTTGTCAGTTAAGTCGATGGCTTGCGACAGGTCGTCCTCATATTCCACCTCCATCATCACATCATAGGCAGGCATGGCATTGAGTGTCCACGTGCCGTCGGTGTTTTCTGTCAGGTCGATGGAAGTCTGCGCCCGACACACTATAGTGGCGAGAAACAACGCAAGCAACCATTTTATTCTTCTGTATCTCATGTTTCTTGCGTTTTAATAGTTACTCTGTAGGTATAACCTTGATACTCTTAATCTTCTTCCCTACGGGGATATTGGCAGGAGTCACTACAACTGCACTTCCGTAATTAATATCTTTGGTGGTGCCACTCACAATTGTCACATCTTTCATTTCTTCGTCTGACAGCCCAGCCTTTAACGTCCACCCCTCGGGGACTGATGAGATGGTGTTTTTACTTACAACAGGACGTACGTAACCATTGTAGTTATCATATAATTCATAGCCCCCATCAGTCTCTTCTACAATTGCGTAAACTAATGTTTTCTCTTCGGCTATCTTGCTAAAATTGAGTATGTATTGACGCTTACCATTATATTCGTCATCCCATATGTATCCACCCATTTGAACAGTCTTTGAGTTTATTTTTGATGTAAATGTAAACACAATGTTTGAGAACTCAGCCATTGTCTTGTTACCATTATGTGACACAGTGCAGTTGTCAAACAGTTCTTTCCATTGATCTTCTGTAGGAAGAATCCAGCCATCACCCCAACCGAAATCATTCGGTTTGCCTCCATATTCAGTACCTCGCTCTGCAGCACTTGCTGCTCCCACATTCACCGTTGCCCACAGCGTGCCGCTGGGCAATCCGAGATCCACATACTCATGTCCGTCAATCATGTTCTGCGCCTGTGCGCCAAGTACTGCCATCGCTGCGACGGCGAGTGCAAAGATTTTCTTTTTCATAAGTTTCATAATTTTGTTTTGATTAAATAAGATTGATTAGATAAGTGAAATTCTTGAAGCATTTAAACACCATGTAGGCTTCCCCTGCCCGAAAACAGGAGAAGCCCACGAAATGTCGTGCACGTATGCACTGTTGTATGATGGTTATGAGTCTTTAGTAGAGAATGTGTGTGTGTGTACACACAAAATTCTGGAATATCCAAGAATTTCGTGTTAAATAATGTTTTCGAAGACCCTCTCCTAACCTCCACCTGTTGAGGGGGAGGAAAAGGAAAGATACCTAAAAGGGCTTACCTCACGGCAAGCCCTTCGCACTAAACTAAACAAATACTTTATGATTAATTTCTATAAGAGTACACTACTCCTACTGAACCTGTTGACAGGTACGACACTTGCGCTCACAATACCGCTCACACTGAGCACAGATATCGTAACCTAACATGGCACCCAGAATGAAGTCCTCCTCTGGTGTCAACTCATTCAGCGGACGTGTGGCTATCAGACGGATGGCATCCAGACATTCCTTCTTGCCGAAATACAAGTTGAGCGTGTTCTTACCTGCCGGCTGCAACACATAAGGGATGTTCTGACGCTCCAGCCGCTGAGTGGCAAACTGCTCATAGCGTTTGTTCATCGTGAAGAGAATCATCTGGCGCACACCTTTCTTATACTCATAGATGTGGTTCATCAATACTTTCAGGTCGATAGGTATGATATCCGTCTGAGTCATAGTCCTTGCTTGATTAAAGATTAGGAGAAATGGCCGCTATCCATTCGTCGATACGACTGTCTGTCTTATCGTCCTCGTTGACATCATCAAGAGGGAGGCCGATGAACTTACCATCAACAACAGCATCCGAGTCACTGAAGTTATAACCGTCTGTAGAGACTGCGCCGATGAATTTTGCACCACTGTCCTTGATGGCATGATATAGTTCTCCGATACCTCCTACGAAGGTGTCGCCATACGACTCCGCGTCACCACACCCAAAGAGGGCAATGGTCTTACCTTTCAGGTCGGCGCCTTGTAATACTTTCACACCGTCATACCAGTCATCCTGCATCTCGCCAGCACCCCATGTGGAAGTACCGAGAATCAGGTTGTCGTTGGCAGCAACGATTTCTGACGTGAGGTCCTGAACATTCAAACAATCCACCCCTAACTTGGCAGCAATCTTGTCAGCGATAGACTCGCAAGTGCCAGTGGAAGAACCAAATACTACAATTGTCTTACTCATTTTTCTATTTATCTTATAATGGTTTGTAATTCCGACTGCAAAGGTAAAGAGAAAAACGAGGGAATGCAATACCTAAAAATAAGTGTTTTAGCCGAAGACAAACCTCAACGACTCATAAAATTGGATTAATAAGATGTAGAAAAGAACACATGGTGCCGCCCAACGAATACCACATAATAATGAGTCGTAGACATCACGAAGCGACTGAAACGTACCTGCGATGAGTCCATAGACAATACTAAACGCACAAAGACTGAATGAGATAACTGGTATCAGACTATAGGAGAAGGGGGATGGGAACAAGCCCCCTGTAGCACTCACCAAGATGGCATGGGGAACAACTGTCAGCAACAAGACTGCCACTACACAAGTCAGCAAAGTACCACCTCCTATCAGCATGGCACGTCGCTCACGATAGGTATAGGGGGATGAATGAGAGAATACCCCACAACTTCTCAGACAACCGACAGCAATAGCGGCAAGTATCAGCCATGACAAAATGGGGGTAGCAAGGATTGTCCCATAATGTCCTAAGAACCAACGGATGCCCTCACCCGACAGCATCGAGCGAACCCCACTATTGGGCATTGCCGCACTCAGCAGCCATGACACCAGAATCAGTGCCAATTCCGCCAAGAGCAGGAAAAGGGCTATATAGGGAATCAGTTTCTTCATTCAGTATCGGGTTCGAGATTATCGATGTCGAGGATGCGAAGTTCAAGGGCACGGACTACCAGACGGGTGGCGTTGACACTCTCACCACCAGGGAATAGTTTACGTACCAGTTCGTTCTGTCGTTTCTCCAGACTCTTCACACCAAAGGGCATGCCCCGCAGATTTGTGATCTGCTCTTTGGTGTATCCTAAGGCAAGATGACGCAGGAAACGCTCGTCATACTCATCTATCTCGTAGTTAACCAAAGCCTCCTGACGAGCCAACTGGGAGGACACAGCATACTTGAAACGCTCCACGATTTTCTGAAGGATAGGCTCATTGAATACCAGTTGTTTTCCCTCCATCACGGCACGTACATCAGCACGGGTCAGCAGTTCCCCACTCTTCAGGATGATACCATCGGCACCAGCGTCAAGGACATCGACCCAAAGTTTCTCATTCAGTATCTCACCTGTAAAGATCAGCACTTTCACCTGCGGGAACTGCTCCTTGGTATGACGACATATCTCAACCCCCACAGTAGTAGAGCCACCCAGTCCGAGGTCAAGCAACACAAGGTCTGGCTGTTGTTTCTTGATGAGTTTCCAGTACTCCATCTCATTAGAGGCTGTTCCGATAATCTCCGCCTCTGGAATCTCATGGCGAACAATACCTTCTGTGCCTTTGAGTTCGAGGGGCACATCCTCGACGATAATCAACTTAAAGTTTTCCATATCTTGGTAGTGTTATTTTAATCAATGTATTTCCTTCTGCCCTTTCAGCCCATATACCACAGCCACGACGGTTTGTCGCTTCCCCGTGGTCACGTACAATCTGACGGCAGAGCAAATAAGGAATGGTATCCATCTGAGGTGTAAAGAGGTTGGCAGCCTCTTCCTCCGTTATTTGCAGGTCAGCACGACGAACCGTATAGAGCAGATATTGCAGGTCTTTCACCTCCACAGTCACCTCGCCTTTGAGTAGTTCAAAGAGGTAACGCAGCATGTGCTCGTCACCCAATACCTCTTGTCCATAAAACTCCACCTTCTTCAGATGCAGTTTCACCAGTTCTGTCTGCCGGATAGCCTGCTCGCTCAATAGTCCATAAAGTTCCCGATAATAGGAAGCCACCTCCAGCATCGACTGCGTATCTCCCTTATCAGCAAGTTGGCGGATACGGCTGGGGTAATACATTGTCTCATGCTTGAGCGTTGACAGACAGTTATCAAGTACAGCGTTTGACACATGCAGGTTGCTGTCTTCCAACTCAGCCCTTCGTAACTCATCCTCCGCCATCTCCAGATTGGTCTGTTGCATCCTTTCCTTCCTGAAGCGGTTATAGAGGCGATGACGGTAGTATAGCATATAATATGCAGGGATGATCAACAGGAGAATCAAAACCAACAAAATAATAGCGATACGCTTATTTGACTGAGACTGTTGCATCATACGGCAATAGTCGGCAAGCGTATTGTCGGCAGAAAGTTCCTTGAAGAGTTGCGTATATACCTTATTATTATAGGCATATAATTCCCATTCATGGAGGGCAAGAGCAGCAACAGCACTCTCGTTCCGGATGTCAAGGATAATCTGATAGTTTGTGCTCACACTGTCGTGCAACCACTGTATCTCGGGAGCCATCAAGGCAGCATTACCCTGACGCAGCATCAACAACTTTCCCTTAGGATGTTGTGTCTGGTAATGGGCATTAAGGTATTTACGGCAAGAGTCAGCAAACTCCAGCGTCCTTGCATAAGTGCCATTGACATTCGAGAAATAGGCGGAGTCAGCAAAGATATGAGCACGGTCGATATGGCTGTTGGCGATTTGTGGTTCACTATTAGCAGGAAGAGTACCAACAGCCAACAGCCAACAGCCAATAGCCAACAGCCTCATCATACCTTTCGGCAGCCGGAAAAAGAAACGGCTTCCCCTGCCCTCCTCGCTCTCGGCAGCAAGTTGGCAAACCTGGAATATCTGGCTGATCTTACGATATTTCTCTATAATACCCTTACAGTTCATCAGTCCGAAACCATGACCACCCTTTACCTGATGGTTGAACACCTGTGTCAGTTCTGCCTCAGGTATTCCTTTCCCTGTATCCTTGACAGAGAGTTCTACATAATCAGCAGTCTCCTCTGCTGAAATAGTAACCTTCCCATCCCGCTCCGTAAACTTACGGGCATTGTCGGCAAGTGTATTGAGCATGAAAAGCGTCAGTACACGGTCTGCTTTCACCACTGCTTCCGTAGGCTCCACATCAAGGTCAACCCCCTTCATCTGGAATCCCGTCTTACTACGACTAATAATATCAAATAATGGTTGCAAGGGGAAACTCTCAATATGCAGGCTCAATTCTCCCTGTCGCAACTGAATCCAATGGGTCAGGATATCGTTCTGGGAATTAATCTGGTCTGTGAGTTCGCGGATGTAATTGATAGTATCTATAGTTCCTATAGTACCTATAGTGTCTTTATTTCCTATATATTTTATCTCATGGATGATGCGGTCGATGAGTGGGGTGATGCCCACGACCATCGACACCTTGGCTCGCTGTTCCAGATGGCGGCGCTCGTTTTTCTCTACTCTTAGGCGAGCCTCCGCAATCTCCTCTTCTTTCTGCTCTAACAAATCATCGTAATCACTGTTTTTCTTCTCCCGCTTATTCATCCGATTGAAAAGCCACAAGAGGAACAACAAAAGCAAGATTGCAATGACGACTGCTATCATCATCCAGTTCAACTGGGAGGATGACTTATCATACATGGCGGCACGTGCCTCTAACTCCCTGTCTTGACGAGTCTGCTCCTGTAAGTCAATATAAAGATTGCGATAATAGTCGCTGTTAGGCTTGTTATTGACTGCAGCATATACAACGCTGAACTGCTCGTAGATACTGGCGACGAGGTCTGGCGCTTGCTTGATGCGGACATCTGCCAAAGCCCAGCCCAAATGCTCTATGGCTTTATGCTCATCGCCCAGCGCATGATAACAGGAAGCAAGGGTACGATAGGCACCGGCTATCTGGTAGACATCGCCATAATCCTGAAAACCCTCCAAGGCTTCCTGAGCGATATCCACATCACCCAGATGGTCGGCAAGCGCCTCTTTGGCATTCGCCTCGAAATAGGGATAATGATGCCGCTGGGAGATGCTCAGACAACGGTCCAGACATTCTATCTCCTCACGATATATCTCATCATCAGTACCTTCTGTGATAATCCCTCCTGCTCCAACATTATATAAGTAATTCAGATACTGTGCCGTATCACGCCGTATCTCGTCTAAGTTGATTTCCTGTAAAGCCTCTATTGACTGGCGTTCCAATCCCACATAGTAATAATAGGTGGAGTTTACAATGGCAAACTCGCTCTCCGCATAGATCAATCGGAGCAACTGTCTCGCCGATAGGGTACCACGCTCTTCATTGATACGATTACGACACTCTATTGCACTTTCCCGATGCTCATAGAACTCACGATTACGGGAGCGGCGCTGACAAAGACGCATCTGCTGCACCTCTGCCACAAATAGTTCTATCTGGTTGTCGGTCAACGATATGGCTTCTCTCAGTTGTTGCTCGGCACGGTCATAGTCCATCCGCACCATACTGACAAAAGCCAAATGGTTGAGCGCCTCCGCTTTTCCTGCAGCATAACCTTCCGACAAATCATAAGCCTGTTGGGCATAAGAGGCTGTAGAGTCAATATGACGATAATGACAGGCATAAGAAAGAGAATTCAACTTGTCCACTGCTGCCTTGTCGGACGGAGAACAAGCCACTAAAAGGAAAAGACCCAGTACGGCAAAAAGCCATACTGAGTCTTTGCGAAAATATGGTTTAAGCGCGAGCCTTAGCCACATAACCAAGTGCCTCCTTGCACTTGTCGGTTACATACTGCCAGTCGCCAGCCTTTACCTTGTCAGAGGGGAAGAGTTTAGAGCCCATGCCGACGCAATATACACCAGCCTTAAACCACTTCTGCAGGTTCTCCTCCTCTGGTGCCACACCACCAGTTACCATAATCTTAGACCATGGCATTGGAGCCTTCAGACCCTTCACCATGTTAGGACCGACAACGTCGCCAGGGAACACCTTTGTCAGGTCACATCCTAACTCCTGAGCCTTACCAATCTCGCTGACTGTCATACAGCCAGGGCAATAAGGAACAAGACGACGGTTGCAGACCGGTGCAATGTCAGGGTTGAACAATGGACCAACTACGAAGCAGGCACCCAACTGGATGTAGAGGGCTGCCGTAGGAGCATCCACTACAGAGCCGATACCCAATGCCAACTCAGGGCATTCCTTGTCTGCCCATTTTACCAACTCACCGAATACCTCCTGTGCGAAGTCGCCACGGTTGGTAAACTCAAATGCGCGAACACCACCCTCATAGCATGCCTTTACGACATTCTTACAAGTCTCAAGGTCTTTGTTGTAGAATACGGGGACCATACCCGTGTCGCCAATTTTCTTCAGAACGGCTATCTTATCAAATTTTGCCATATTTTTTTGATATTTCGATATTACGATAAATTACCTCTGAACACGACCGTTAGCATTACCACCGGCAAGGCTCTCCACCTCGTCAACAGATACCAGATTGAAGTCACCGTTGATGGTGTGCTTCAGAGCAGAAGCAGCAACAGCAAATTCCAAAGCCTCTCCTTGTGTGGACTTTGTCAGCAGACCATGAATCAGACCACCAGAGAATGAGTCACCACCACCTACACGGTCGATAATCGGATTAATCTCATAACGCTTAGACTGATAGAACTCCTTACCATCGTAAATCAGAGCCTTCCAACCGTTGAATGTAGCAGAGAAAGACTCACGCAATGTAGATACCACGTACTTGAAGCCAAACTCCTCTTTCATCTGTTTGAAGATCTTCTCGTAACCAGAAGCGTCAGTAACGCCACCCTCTACGTCAGCATCGGGCTTGAAGCCAAGACAGAGTTCTGCATCCTCCTCGTTACCTATACATACGTCAACATACTTCATCAAGGGGCGCATGATAGAGATTGCCTTCTCTGAGGTCCACAACTTCTTACGGAAGTTCAGGTCTACAGAAACGGTAACCCCATGACGCTTAGCAGCCTCACATGCCAACTTGGTCAGTTCGGCAGCCTTGTCAGAGATTGCAGGAGTAATGCCGCTCCAGTGGAACCACTGTGCACCTTCCATAATCTTATCGAAATCAAAGTCTGAAGGAACAGCCTCAGCAATAGCGGAATGAGCACGGTCGTAAATCACCTTCGAGGGACGCATAGAAGCACCTGTCTCTGCATAATACAGTCCCACGCGGTCACCACCACGTGCAATAAACTCTGTATTCACACCATAACGACGCATAGCATTCACAGCGATCTGACCAATCTCATGCTTAGGAAGTTTTGATACAAAATAAGCCTCATGACCATAGTTAGCCACAGAGATTGCTACATTAGCCTCACCACCACCAGGGATGATGCGGAATGACTCACTCTGAATGAAACGGTCGTTACCGTTTGGGGAAAGGCGGAGCATAATCTCACCTAAGGTTACAATTTTTGCCATTTGTTTTAGTATTAATTAAATAATTATGTCTTTTCAGTTGGCAAAGATAGCACAAAATGTCCAAATACCAAAATAATCAGCAAAAATATTCCCAAATAATTCCGTAAACGTTTTTTTTTCTTTATCTTTGCATTCAAATTAACTGAAGACTATGGATACTGGTAAAATCAGAATCAAAGATATAGCAAAGAGGGCTGGTGTTAGTGTCGGAACAGTAGACCGTGTGCTGCACAAACGCCCGAATGTGTCAAAGAGCGCATTAGAGAAGGTGGAAAAGGCTTTGAAGGAGATGGACTACAAGCCTAACATGTATGCCTCCGCACTCGCCTATAACAAATCATACACCTTTTATTGTATTATCCCCAAACATGAGTCGGAGGCTTATTGGGAAGAGGTGGAGGAAGGTGTGATTGCCGCCTGTGACCGTCGTCGTGACTTCCGTATCAGCCAGAAGATGATGTACTACAACCGGTTCTCTACCGAGACTTTCTCGAAAGTCACCAATGAATGTCTGAGACAGGAGCCTGATGGTGTGATTATTGTGCCCTCGAAACTGGATGTCACCCGTAAATTCACGAATCTGCTGCACGAGATGCAGATTCCCTTTATCTTACTCGACTCTTACATGCCCGACCTGAAACCATTGTCATTCTTCGGACAGGACTCTTTCTCCAGTGGTTTTTTCGCGGCCCGCATGTTGATGATGCTGGCTCCCCACGAGACAGAGATTATGCTGATGAAGCAGATGCGCAATGGCAATGTCGCCTCCAAACAACAGGAGAATCGTGAGACGGGATTCCGCCACTATATGCACGACCACTTCCCTGAAGTAGTTATCAATGAGGTTAACCTCTCTTTGGATGAGAAGCGTGAGAACTATGACGCTATCCTGGACGACTTCTTCAGTAAACACCCCCATACCCATCATTGTATCACTTTCAACTCGAAAGCACATATTGTGGGAGAATACTTGCTACGCAGTAACCGTCGAAACATCCAGATAATGGGTTACGACATGGTACCTAAGAATGCAGAGTGCGTACGACAAGGGAGCATCTCTTTCCTCATAGCCCAACATGGTTATATGCAAGGCTACTCTTGTATTGAGTCTCTCTTTAACGCCATCGTACTGAAGAAAGAGGTGGAGCCTGTCAACTACATGCCTATCGAACTGCTTACCAAGGAGAACATCGACTTCTATCGTCGTAAGAATATCGGATAAAACTACTTAAACAAATACAATTATGGAACTGAAGACCTACTTGAAAATTAATCCCGCCGACTCTGTCGTGGTATGCCTGCAACCCAAGAAGAAGGGTGACATCCTTGACATTGACGGAAAGCAAATCACAGTTAATCAGGACACACCCGCTGGACACAAAGTTTTAATTAAAGATGTCAAAGAGGGTGACGACATCATTAAATACGGCTATCCTATTGGACATGCCCGTCAGGACATGAAGGCTGGTGACTGGGTGAACGAGAACAACCTCAAGACCAACTTGAGCGGAACTCTAGAGTACACATACCAACCAGTAAACCAGGAACTTAACATAAAAGATGACAAGCGCACCTTTAAGGGATATATTCGTAAAAATGGGGACGTAGGGGTACGCAATGAGATATGGATTGTACCCACTGTCGGCTGTGTCAACGGCATCGCTGAGCGACTGGCTCACCAGTTGAGTATGGAGACCAAGGAAGAGGGTATTGACGCCATCTGGACCTGGCATCATAATTTCGGATGCTCTCAACTCTCTGGAGACCATGAGAACACCCGTAAGATCCTGCGCGACATCTGCCTGCACCCCAATGCCGGTGGTGTCCTCATACTGGGATTAGGTTGTGAGAACAACCAGCCTGACCAGTTTATGGAGATGTTAGGTAACTACGACAAGGAGCGCATCCGTCTGCTCGTAACCCAGAAAGTTGAGGGTGACGAGGTAGAGGCTGGTATGCAGATACTGAGAGAACTCTATGCTATCGCTAAAGAAGATAAGCGTGTAGACGTCCCTGTCTCTAAACTGCGTGTTGGTCTGAAATGTGGCGGCTCTGACGGTTTCAGCGGCATTACTGCCAATCCACTGGTAGGTGAGTTCAGCGACTGGCTGGTAGCGCAAGGTGGTACAAGTGTACTGACAGAGGTACCAGAGATGTTTGGTGCTGAGACCATTCTGATGAACCGCTGTAAAACAACGGAATTGTTCGACCAGACCGTATCGATGATTAACAACTTCAAGGAGTATTTCCTTTCCCATGGTGAACCTGTAGGTGAGAACCCAAGTCCTGGCAATAAAGCAGGTGGCATCTCTACCTTGGAGGACAAGGCATTAGGTTGCACTCAGAAATGTGGAAAGGCTCCTGTAAGTGGTGTCATGGAATATGGTGACCGTTTACAGCATGACGGACTTAACCTGCTGTCTGCTCCTGGTAACGACCTTGTAGCCGCTACGGCACTTGCCTCCTGCGGTTGTCATCTGGTACTCTTTACCACAGGACGTGGTACACCATTTGGCACTTTCGTTCCTACGATGAAAATTGCCACGAACCCCACCCTCGCTAAGAACAAGCCTCACTGGGTAGACTTCTCCGCTGGACAGTTGATAGAAGGGCGCAGCATGCAGGAAATTGTTCCTGAGTTTATTGACAAGGTGCTTGCTGTGGCAAGTGGTGAGCATGCCCGCAACGAGGAGAACGGCTATCGAGAAATCTCTATCTTCAAGAACGGTGTTACATTGTAATCAACAAATAAGAGTTTAAAATTGAGAAAAGGAATCGTCGCATTATCACCGCTTCTGGTGTTTATAGTACTCTATTTAGTCACGAGCATTGTCGCTCGTGACTTTTACAAAGTACCTATCACCGTTGCCTTTATGGTGGCAAGCATCTATGCTGTCATCATCTCCGGAGGCATCCCCTTCCGGAAGCGCATCGACATCTACAGCCGTGGTGCCGGCACATCGCAGATGATGTTGATGATTTGGATCTTTATATTGGCTGGTGCTTTTGCCAATACGGCAAAGACCATGGGGGCTATCAATGCCACTGTCAATCTAACCCTCACCTTATTACCTGCCAACATGTTACTTGCAGGACTGTTTATCGCCGCCTGCTTTATCTCTATCTCCATTGGCACCAGTGTGGGTACTATCGTGGCACTTACTCCTATCGCTGCAGGTATTGCCAGTCATACGGGAATGGAACTGCCAATGATTGTAGCGATTGTCGTAGGGGGCTCTTTTTTTGGTGACAACCTCTCGTTTATCTCCGATACGACGATTGTAGCGACCTCTACACAAGAATGCCGCCTCAGCGATAAATTCCGCGTCAACTCCTTCATCGTCATGCCTGTTGCCATCATTATGCTGATTGTCTATTTATTCATGGGCATTCAAACCCAACTGTCACATCAGGTTGAGGAGGTAGAGTACCTAAAGGTAATTCCCTACTTAGTCGTTCTCATTACGGCAATCCTCGGTATGAACGTGATGGCAGTCCTCACCCTTGGCATGTTACTCTCCGGCATCATTGGACTCTGTTATGGAGCCTTTGACATCTATGGTTGGATGAAAGCAATGGGCGACGGCATTCTTAGCATGGGTGAATTGATTATCATCACGATTATGGCTGGCGGGCTGTTGGAACTTATCAAGCATAACGGTGGTATTGATTTCATTATCCAACGCATGACTCGCCATATCAATAGTAAGCGCGGAGCAGAATTATCGATTGCCTTACTGGTATCGCTGGTGAATATCTGCACAGCAAATAATACCGTGGCTATCCTGACTGTAGGAGGCATCGCCAAGAAGATTGGTGACCGATTTGGGGTTGACAACCGCAAGTGTGCCTCGATTCTCGACACGTTCTCTTGTATGATGCAGGGTATCATTCCTTATGGTGCCCAATTGTTGATGGCTGGCGGTCTTGCCGCCATCAACCCCATCAGTGTCGTGCCATACCTCTACTATCCTTTCCTATTAGGCATCATGTCTTTGCTTGCCATCCTTTTACGTTACCCTAAAAAATACTCATAATGGATATCATACAACGCAACTTTCTCAGACTGTTGAAATGCGGTGCCTTCGGGCAACGGGAGCAGATGGAACCCATGTCGACGTGGAAATGGAAACGGCTCTACCAACTCTCCCAGATGAATGATGTTACACCATGGGTCTACGATGGTATCGTTGCCTGCAAAGACGATTTCTTCCTACAGATACCAGCGTCACAAATAGCATTATGGAAAGAAAGTGCTATGCAGGCGGATACCGAGATCGTCAAGGACGAGGAGCAACGGCTTACCAATCCACTGCTGAACCATCAGCTACGTCTACTGACTGAGAAGGAAGGTGAGACCCCTACCCTCGAATTACTTTATAATATCATCCGGCTGGCACGCTATATCCTCACACAAGGAATCAACATGCGCCATTTGCTGGAGTTAGGTATCTACCTGCGAACTACCAAGGACCAGATCAACTACGAACAGTTGACCTCATGGATTAAGAAGTTGCGGATGACGAAGATAACACGTCTTGAAGCGGCATTACTGATTCATTTCTTTGACTTCAAGGAGGAAGAGATTCCCTTTACGACAGTTAAGGTCAATAAGGATACCATACGCATCGCTGACGATATCCTCAACACCACAAGCGAACAAGTTGCCGACTGGTATTTCACCCAAGGCAAGAATGTATTTGTCAGTACCAACAACTCTGGGGCGATGATGTGGCATGTCCGCCATTCTGCAAAGTATATGAGTTACTACCCGAGCGAGGCTGTCACCAACTTTTTCGCCAATTTCGCCCATTCTCTCTCACATATTGAGGAATAAAATTAATGATGTCTGAAACGCAACTCACGCAACTTATGCCGCCCCATTAGCCGACTCTTATCCACATAACCACTAACACCTGTCAATTTGCCCTTACCAGTATACTGCCATGCAATTATGTCACGCTCATCATCAAGTACTGGCTCTTCGTCCGTATACATAGCAATCATCAGTTTATAGTCGTTTAACTTGCCCAGCAGGTACTTATTATAGAAATTACGATAAGTATACACCAATGGTTTCTGACGATAGGCTTCCTCTACCAAATCCAGAAACTTCAACAATGAGTCGCAGAAAGCCTCCACCGGCAGACCGCCCATCGACTCCACATCAATCATTGGTATCAGGTCTTGCTCACCAGGTAAGCACTGGCGCTTGAAATTCTCTAACTGGATTCTCTGATCGACTCTCGGACGATAGAAATGATAACTGCCTACCTTCAACCCATAGCGATGGGCAAGATTGATGTTTCGTTCAAACATCTCGTCAATTCTGTCACCACCTTCCGTCGCCTTCAGGTAGACATACGCCATCTTTGTGTTATCACCTACTGTTTCCCAAAACACATTCCCTTGATAGTGGCTCATATCTATACCATGTACATGTGAGCAAGTGTCCTCACACTGCACGTCATACCCGACATATTCCTGGGCTACGGTATTGAGTGTCCCTAACATAATATATAATGTATATAGAATCGTACGTTTCATTGCTTATTTTGTTTTGCTCGTGCAAAATTACAAATAAGTAAGAAGAAAACAAAATAATATATTGCTTTTCTGAAACATTATCCCATGACGACATCGAGTACCATCATCAGCACGAAGCCTATAGCAAAACCAATGGTACTGAGGTTTGAGTGATTACCAGAAGATGCTTCTGGAATAAGTTCCTCGACTACCACATAGAACATTGCTCCTGCCGCAAAGGCTAACATATAGGGCAGAACGGGAGTTAATAAAGAGGCAAGCAAAATGACAGCCAAACCTCCAACAGGTTCGACGGCACCACTAAGACTGCCTATCAGGAAAGAACGCCAACGAGAATTACCTTCTGCCCTCATTGGCATGGAAATGATGGCACCCTCGGGTATGTTCTGAACAGCAATACCAATCGATACTGCTACTGCTGAAGCCAATGACAAATTGGCTGCACCTTGTTCTGCTCCTGCGAAGACAACACCTACAGCCATACCCTCTGGTAGATTATGGATAGTAACTGCTAAGGCAAGCATCGCTGTACGTGATAATCGGGAACGAGGACCTTCGGGCGTATCAGTACCGATGTGCAGGTGGGGCGTCAGTTCATCGAGTATTAGCAAAAAGCCCATACCCAATAGAAATCCTATGGTTGCCGGCAATACCGACCAAGCACCTTTAGACTCCTCCATTTCCATGGCAGGGATGAGTAACGACCAGACAGATGCTGCCACCATCACTCCCGACGCAAAGCCCAACAATGTTTTCTGTACTCGCACCGGCATCTCGTCTTTCATAAAGAACACGAATGCAGACCCAAATACAGTACCCACTAAGGGAATCAGTAGTCCTAATACGATAGTCACCATGTCAGTGCAAAGGTATAAAGAATATTCGAGAAATTACTCTCCGCCTATGATTTTTTATAAAAACGACAAGTTCGGTGTCTTTCTGCACATATCAATCATCTTTTCACTATGGAAACAGTTTTATGTCATAAAATTCGTTTATCAATAAAAAATAATGTACTTTTGCAACATCAATATAAATAACAATGAAAAAGATATTATTTTTAATCGCCTCCGCACTCGCATTATTTACTGCCTGCTCTGATGATAACGGAGAAGTTGTACAACCTGCTAAAAGAACGGTTATCGTATATATGGCAGCAGAAAACGGATTATCCGGAAATGCCCAGAGTGACATCAATGAGATGATACAAGGCGTGAAAAAAATATCCAAATACGACAACCTCATTGTGTTTGTAGACCGTGCCAGTTCAAAGGAAAAGCCTTTCATCATCCGCCTTCGCGATGACGAGAAGCAACCAGCCGACACCATTCGCAAATACCAACAGGATTTCCTGACTTCTGACTCTGAAAAGATAAAGGAGGTCGTAGGATGGTCAATGGCTAACTACCCTGCTAATGACTATGGACTGATTATCTGGGGACATGGCAACGGCTGGGTCATCATGAATGAGACACAACGTGCTATCGCTTTAGATAATGGCTCAAACATAGCAAAAGACGAAGGACAATGGCTCAACATTCCCGACCTGCACTCAGCATTGAAGGCACTGCCTCATTCCTTCAAGTTCATTTTCGCAGACTGCTGTAATATGCAGAACGTGGAGGTTGCCTACGAACTAAAAGACGTGACAGAATACTATATCGCCTCACCTGCTGGTATTCCTGGCGACGGCGCTCCTTACGAGACAATCATCCCTGACTTGTTCTTGTATGATGACGTACAGATGTACACCAAGACGTGTGATGACTATTATGCAAAGATTGACAATGAGAACGGTCATCTGCCCATCTCTACCATCAAGACAAAGGACTTACCTACTTTGGCAAGTGCCACTAAAGAAATTCTTCATAAAATATATGAGGTTAACACGTCTATCAATACGGATGGACTTATTTACTATTATTCCTACAGACCTTCTGAGCCCAATGAGCATGTGATGTACGACATGAACGATTTTCTGTTGCACCATGCCGAGCAAGCCGATTATGACAAGTGGCTTAACACCTTCAAGCAAGTTGTTGTCTATAAGAAGATGAGTACTCGCTGGCAGGTATTAGGAACACTGGTGTTTGACTTTAATGTGACAGAAGATCGTTTCGGCGGTGTCAGCATGTTCATCCCCTTGGAGCGATATAACCACACCACATACAACTACAACGAGGACATCAAAAAGATGGCGTGGTATCAAGCCGTAGGTTGGTCAGAACTCGGTTGGTGAACAACCACCTTGACTTTTGAAATACGACGCTCTTCCATTTCTAATATCTCGAACGTAAAATTCAGATAGTCTATCTTCTCATGCATTTCGGGGAAGTCGCCTTTGATTTCCAACAGTAAGCCAGCCAAGGAGTCAGCATCACCCTCCACTTCTGAGAATATCTCATCATCGAGTTTCAGTATCTTATAGAAATCGCTTAACAGCGTCTTGCCTTCAAATACAAAGGTATTGCTGTTAATACGTACATAATTTTTCTCGTCCTCGTCATACTCGTCGTTAATCTCACCCACAATTTCCTCTAAGACATCCTCCAAAGTCACAATACCACTGGTACCGCCAAACTCATCGACGACAATAGCAATATGCACCTTATTCTCCTGAAACTCACGCAACAAGTCGTCAATTTTCTTCGTCTCTGGAACGAAATACGGGGGACGTATCAATGACTGCCAACGGAAATTAGCAGGTTTACGAAGATGAGGCAACAGGTCCTTGATATATAGAATACCACGGATATTATCGCTATTGTCCTGATAGACTGGGATACGAGAGTAGTTATTCTCCACAATACATTGCAGCACCTCATTGAAAGAGGATTTGAAATCAAGATCGACCACATCCTGACGACTGGTCATAATCTCTTTCGCCGTCTCATCACCAAAACGAACGATACCCTCCAGCATGCGCTGTTCCTCCTTGATATCCTCCTTGTCTGTCAGTTCCAGTGCCTGTTCCAGATCGTCAACACTCAGCACATGGTTCTCTTTCTGTATCACCTTACCTGCCCAAATACCCGACTTCATCAAAACCGTTGCAAAAGGGTAAAACAGTTTACGGCAGAACAAAATACCACCAACGGCTGTACGACAGAAACGAAGAGGCTGCTGGCGGGTGTATATCTTCGGCATGATCTCGCCAAACAGCAACAAAAGAAAGGTCAACAGCACTGTGAGACAAAGGAAGTTAATCCAATATGCTTCCCCGAAATCAACTACCTGTGCGAAGAAATAGTTGAGCAACATGATAATGGTGACATTTACCAAGTTATTGGTAATCAGGATTGTGGCTAATGTCCGTTCCGACTCCTCCCGAAGTTTCAACACCTGACTATCACGCTCCGTTTTCTTCTCCTCCAACTCACTCAAGTCTGCGGGAGACAAAGAGAAAAAGGCTATTTCTGAACCAGAGGCATAACCAGAGAACAGCAACAAAATGCCAGCCAATATAAGAGCAATCATGGCACCAAGATTTGGTGCCATTACTTGGATGTCATTGATTGTCCGTAGTAGTTCTTCCATTCAGCATCTCCATATTATCCGCCCATATCTCTGTCACATAGCGGCGTTGTCCCTGCTTGTCGTCATAGGTAGAATAGCGCAATCTGCCCTCAATATAAAGTTTGTCTCCCTTGTGGACATATTTCTCCACAATCTCAGCAAGTTTACGCCATAAGATAACATTATGCCAATCTGTATGGTCGGGAACCTGTGTGCCGTTCTGCAACGTATAACCACGCTCTGTCGTCGCTAAACGCAGACGTGCCACAGCAACACCCTGCTCTACATAACGCACCTCAGGGTCAGCACCGACATTGCCTATCAGCATCACCTTATTCATCATCCACAGAAAACAAGAAGATTACTTACAAAGTCCGAGATAACGGAACTTGAAATTCTTTCCTTTAGCAGACGGGAACTGGCTGCGCTCATCCACACGACCGCGAAGATGCTCGACTATACGATTATAGCAGTCCATCCCAGACATTGCCTTACATTGTGCTACGAAACGGGTATCACGATACTGGAACTTACCAGTACCTGGTACCAGAGAAACACGCTTAAAATCAAGGGAGCCTTCATACCAACCGAACAACTCCTCGTTCAGGCGAACCAGTGCAGGAGCCATTGGCTTCTCTATTCTGTCCAGTGATGGATGAACGGCTCGCTTTTCTTTAAAATCAATCATTGTCGTTGCCTCCGTCTTAATAATAATAAAGTACACACGGGGACGAATCTTATAACGCTTGGGATAATATACGTCACTCGCATAATAATTGCGGATGTCATTCTCAAGCATCGGGTTCATACCGATTTCCTCAATATCGGCAAGAAAGGCAATAGCATCATCAACATTATCGACGAGCACCTCTTTGTCAAAATATCGCAAATATAAATTCATAGAATAGTCTGGTTATCAATAAAAACTATCAAAAAGAGCGGAAAACGGGACTCGGACCCGCGACCCCAACCTTGGCAAGGTTGTGCTCTACCAACTGAGCTATTTCCGCAATAAAAGTCTTCTTTTATGTGAAGAGGAGGAGACTCGAACTCCCACGTCGCAATTGACACTACCCCCTCAAAGTAGCGCGTCTACCAATTCCGCCACCTCTCCAGCATATAAATATGAATAAAAAAGAGTGCCCAGAACAGGACTCGAACCTGCACGCCTCGCGGCACACGCACCTGAAACGTGCGCGTCTACCAATTCCGCCACCTGGGCATTTGTTTCGCTAAGACCATTTCTTAACGCTCTTTTTTGTTCAATAAATGAGCGGAAAACGGGACTCGGACCCGCGACCCCAACCTTGGCAAGGTTGTGCTCTACCAACTGAGCTATTTCCGCATTTCTAGCCATCTCTCTCGATTGCGGATGCAAAGGTAATGCTTTTTTCTGAAATGACAAACTTTTCGGCAGTTTTTTTACACAAAAAGTTTTCTTTTATCATTTCCGGCACTTTTTTCGATGAAACTCACTACCTTATATAGCAACACTACGAATTCCCTTCTGAAGGAATGAAAGCGCCTTTCTTCAACAGGTTAATTTTAGATACGATACTATGGAAGCCCACAACCATAAGACCTCGTTTCCTCAACTCCTTGACATCATTGGCTGACATGCGAATACGGAAGACACCCGATGCTCCTAAAGACGCACAGCCCCATTCGTTCAACTGGTCTGCGTTTCCTTCCAGAGCAGTTTCCGTGTCTTTGTAAATAGTCTTGATATTCCAATATTCTATAGAAGAATCACTCCTGTCATTTTCGTAGATAAACTCCAACTGGTCACCTGTCTGTGCTTGGGTAAACTGATCACCATCAACGAGGATATGATGCTCAAAATTACCAAAATTGACATTACCTTCCCAGATAGGTATCGCATTCCAGATGGAAGTACCTGGAGTGAGATAGATCCGCTTAACCTTCAGATCACACGAGTCAGCGGTCTGCAGAATCACCTCATCTATCTGACTCACATCCTGGCCATCGAAATAATATGTCAGGTTTGTTATGCCTGGTTTACCATATACCCTCATGTTCCTGGATATCTTCAATTGAGTCGTGGTGGTAGTCGGTTCCGTGAATTCCACACTAATAGACTCATACTTAGACCAGTCAACGGGCAGATTGTGCTCGCTCATCGACCCCACAAGCCCACCCCAAGGGATGGCATGATAAACAATAGAGCCATCACTATTACGCTCGAAAGACTCATGGATATTCCATGTTCCATCAAACTTGGAGTTCAGCGTCAGTGCGTCTTCATCACTTTTAGGTTCACATGCTACCAACACAATGGCTGCAATGAAAGTCAGTAGTTTTCTCATCAGTCAGTTCTTTATTAATAAACTCTTAGTTAAACTGATGCAAATGTAAGCATTATTTTTGATATCGCAAAATATTCCTTGTGAAAATCAGACAACACGTCTAATCCATACGGTCTCGATAGTCCTCATATCCATAGCGACGGAGTATTTCCAACTGTCCGTCTGAATGGAGCATCCCGATAGCAGGATGCGTGATACCATTGAAGGTATTTGTCTTGACGGTAGTATAATGTATCATATCCTCGAAGATCATCTCCTGCCCGATCTCCAAAGGTTTATCGAAACGCCAAGCACGCATAAAGTCACCGGCAAGACAACTGTTGCCTCCTAAGCGATACACCATGTCACCCTTCTCCTCGTCCACATGCTCGGCACCACGGACATCAGGGAAGTATGGCATCTCCAGACAGTCTGGCATGTGACAGGTGAAACTGACATCCAGGATAGCAGTCTTGATCCCTTTGTCCTCCACGATATCCACCACATGCGACACCAACGGACCTGTCTGCCATGCGAAAGCACTACCCGGCTCGAAGATCACTTTCAGATGGGGATAACGCAGATGGAAGCCTTGCATCACCTTCACCAGCAACTCCATATCATAGTCTTTGCGGGTCACCAGATGTCCGCCTCCGAAATTGATCCACTTCAACTGAGAGAACCATGGGGAGAACTTTTCCTCAATATGCTGGAGTGTACGCTCAAAGACATCGGCCCCACTCTCACAATGACAATGACAATGGAAGCCTTCTATGTCGGAAGGCAACTGTTGCGGCAACTTATCGGCAGAAACACCGAAACGGGTACCCGGGGCACAGGGGTTATATAATAAGGTGCCGACCTCAGAATACTCTGGATTGACACGCAAACCTATAGAACAGGCTGCGGCACGCTCATGGAAACGTCCATACTGTGACAAGGAGTTGAAGGTCAGATGGGACGAGCATGACACGATCTCGTCAATCTCCTCATCGGTATAGGCTGGCGAAAAGGTATGCGCCTTACTGCCAAACTCATGATAGGCAAGTTTTGCCTCCGACAAGGAACTTGCCGTCGTTGAACGGATATACTCCCTGAAGATAGGGAATGTCTTCCAAAGGGCAAAAGCCTTAAAGGCAAGAATAAACTCCGAGTCTGTCCGCTCCGCTACTTGTTTGATCAATGACAGATTGCGACGCAATTTCTCCTCTTCTATAATATAAATAGGTGTACGTAAATCCATTTTCTTCATGAAATATTAATTTTCAACTGCAAAGATAACTTTTTATTGTGGTTAAATTGCATTATTCCATTAAAATTATTAATTTTGCAGGTGAATTGAGATTAACAGAAATGAAACTCATCGTAATGACCCAACCCACGTTTTTCGTGGAGGAAGACAAAATATTGACATCACTCTTTGAGGAGGGACTGGATTGCCTGCATCTATACAAACCGGGGTCCTCCCCCATGTATGCGGAGCGATTACTGACACTCCTGTCAGATGAATACTACTCGAAAATCGTTGTGCACGACCATTTCTACTTGAAAGAGGAATATAAGTTGAGAGGTATTCATATCGACCATGAGGACACACCTATACCTAACGGATACAAAGGGAAAATCAGTTGTACATGCCACAAGATAGAAGACTTGAAGGAGGCTAAGCGTCACATGGAGTATGTCTTCCTGAAGAACATCTTCGACAGTCAGACTTTTGCGGAGGAGAAATCATCCTTCACGGCTAACGAGTTGGAAGAGGCGGCTAAGCGTGGACTGATTGACCGCCACGTATATGCACTGGGCGGTATGAACATCGACAACATCAGGGTGGCAAAAGAACTCGGTTTTGGCGGCATCGTGATATGCGGTGACCTCTGGAACCGTTTCAATATCCATCAGGAACTTGACTACAAGGCACTGATCACCCATTTTGAGAAACTAAGGAAAGTAATTGGATAAATCATCTAAACAAATATGAGCACGAATAAAAACTACATGGTTTTTTCTGGTACTGCCACAAAGTACCTCGCAGAGAAGATCTGCCAAAGTTTAGGATGTCCGCTTGGAGAACTGCAGATTACCACGTTCTCTGACGGTGAGTTTGCTGTGTCTTTTGAGGAGTCTATTCGTGGACGTGACATCTTCCTCGTACAGAGCACCTTCCCCAACAGTGATAACCTGATGGAGTTGCTGCTGATGATTGATGCCGCAAAACGTGCCTCCGCACGAACCATTAACGCTGTCATCCCCTACTTCGGATGGGCACGTCAGGACCGTAAGGACAAACCCCGTGTAAGCATCGGTGCCAAGTTGGTGGCAGACCTGCTTTCTGTGGCTGGTGTGGACCGTGTGATCACTATGGACCTGCACGCCGACCAGATTCAGGGATTCTTCGATGTCCCCGTAGATCACCTCTATGCTTCTAACGTCATCCTCCCCTACCTGCAGAGCCTGCACTTAGTGGACTTGGTCATTGCCTCTCCTGATGTCGGTGGCTCTAAGCGTGCCAACACGTATGCCAAGTATCTGGGATGCCCATTGGTTCTCTGTAACAAGACCCGTGCTCGTGCCAATGTCGTAGCATCCATGCAGATTATAGGTGACGTGGAGGGTAAGAATGTCGTGATTATTGACGATATGGTGGATACCGCTGGTACTATCACCAAGGCTGCGGACATCATGAAGGAGGCCGGTGCCAAGACGGTACGTGCCTGTGCCTCCCACTGTGTCATGAGCGGTCCTGCCAGTGACCGTGTTCAGGCTTCTGCCTTGGAGGAGATTGTCTTCACCGACTCCATCCCCTACACCCAGCGTTGCGCCAAGGTGAAGCAGTTGAGTGTTGCCGACTTGTTTGCCGAGACCATCCGTCGTGTCATCAACAACGAGAGTATCTCCAGTCAATACATTATTTAATAAATGAATATCAAATCCATACTTATCTTGACAGCAGCAGGCATCACGCTTGCTGCTTGTCAGTCTAATACGTACCAGATCAAAGGTACGGTAGAGGACGTGCAGGGGGATACCCTCTTCCTGACAACAGACCTCCAGCAAGGGACTCCCCGTGATACCATCCTTGTCAAGGACGGACAGTTTGAACTCAGTGGCGAGACAGACTCCACTTACTTCTGCATGATTTACAGCAAGAACGAGGAAGCCTTGAACATCCCCCTCTTCATTGAGCCTGGAACGATTAAGGTTCTCTTGTCGAAGACACCAGGGGGCTCAAAGGTTGGTGGAACGGCTATCAATGATGAGTGGCAGCGTATGACAGACTCTACCATGGTGATTGGCAAGGAGATCAACAATATCGCTGAGAAAGTCTTTGCCAATGAGAAAGCGACAGAGGCGGAGCAACAGGCGGCAATGGCAAAGATTGAGCAACTCAACCAGCGTCATAGCAAAGTGGTGCTCGACTTCACGGAGCGTAATATCAAGAACGAGTTAGGCTACTTCCTGCTAACGATGTTCCCCGAGGAAGTCATCCCCAACAAGGACCGTCTGCGTCTGATCAAGATGATGCCTGATGGACTGCGCCAGCGTCCTGCCATCAAGGAGATGGAGCAACAACTTGCTAATGCGTCTAAGACTGAGGAAGGTGCTGTCATCGAAGACTTCACCATGCCGTCTATCGAAGGGGCTCCCATGAGTATCATGAGTGAGGTGAAGAAGAACCGCATCACCGTCCTCGACTTCTGGGCAAGTTGGTGTGGACCCTGTCGGCAGGAGACACCATTGATGGTGGAGATATACAAGAAGTATAAGGACAAGGGACTTGGTTTCGTGGGTATCTCTCTCGACGAGGATGGTGACGCTTGGAAACAGGCTACCGACCAGTTGGGTATCGTATGGCCGCAGATGAGTGACCTGAAAGGATGGGAGAATGCCGCCGCACAGATGTTTAACATCACCAGCATCCCCCACACTATCGTCCTCGACCAGAACGGAAAAATTCTCCGTCGCGGACTACGTGGTCAAAAGTTAGAGCAGTTCATTGCTGAGCAACTGAAATAACTCTTTCATCATAACCCCTATTAGACACTTTTTATTCCGATATCTCCTTTCTCAGTAAATACACTGAATTTACTCAGTAAACACGCTGAATTTACTGAGTAAATTCAGTGTATTTACTTTCGTAGGAGATATTAGCATGAAACTTGTTATTACAACATTTTAGAGGCAACGATTATTCCTGTTTGGGACAACATCGCTTTCCCTCGTGTTAGTCAGTAACAAACGATTTCATACAGAGAGTCAAGAGCCTCGCCCTTGGCGGTAGAGACCGCCAAGAGGGCGAGGGTGAACATGGTCATTATCCTGCTCATTATTAAGAGAGAGTGTTATTGGGATTATTCTTGCTTTTTCTTCGTGGTGATCTTAATGCGCTTGGGCTGGCCGTTCTCGCCTTTCACAACCTCCATGTTGGCAACATTGCCAGAGGGGATGTTGGCTATCTCAGAATCGTCAACCTCCTTGCCATCAATCTCTAAAATATATTTCTCCTGTGGAGCCTTCGTCGTACCGTCGAGTTTGAACGTAATGGGCACAGTGTATTTCACGGCTACGGGTTTGCCATCCTGTTTACCTGGAATCCAGTTAGGCATGGAACTGATGACGCGCAGGGCCTCGGCATCCAGCAAGGGGTCGATGCTACGCACGACTTTGGCATTCGTAATGCTGCCGTCTTTCTCTACCACAAAGGTAGCGATGACCCTACCCTGCTTGCCTGCTTTATGGGCTTCCTCTGGATAGCGTACATTCTTAGACAGATATTCAAGCATGGCACTCTGACCACCAGGGTACTCAGGCATTTCTTCAACGACATCGAACGTCTTGTCATTAGTGCTTAATACATCACTACCATCCTTCTGCAACCGCAGGTCATACTTGAGTTGTGGGTCACTGACAACGACCGAGCCACTGGCATAGCCCACATACATCACCTCTATCCTATCACCTTTCTTCACTTCCAACGAGAACTCACCGTTCGGATCCGTCACGGTACCTCTCTTGGAACCAACGACTCTGACAATGGCACCAACGATGGCGTCTTTCTTATCTTTGTCTTTCACCACACCACGGATGGTGTAAGTCTTAGTGTCTTCCTGAACCGCAGGGGCTTGTTCCACCACAACCACTTCATTCAGCCTCATCTGTTGGGATGTGGTTGGGGCTTGTTGTGCAACAGGTTTCTTCTGAGGTTCGTTATACACGACATCTGTGACTGTGCGAGCGTTCAGGACCAGGGCTGTGCCAATAACAGGCAGGAGGGCGAGCAACTTCAGGAGATGGCTGCGCTTTGTTTCTTTATGTAACATCATATGAATACGTTTTTTGAGGGTACTGTGACTGATACCGTTGGCAATGGAGTACCCGCCAATGCTCACGGCTTTGGTGATTAACAGATATTGATATTGACGCGCGTTAATCCCCTGAGAGAGTACAACACCGTCCGCCTCGTATTCATGGATGGCGCGCAGGTCTTGGCGCAACATCCACATGGCTGGGTTGAACCACTGGAGGGCGGTGAGGATATCAACGAGAAGCACATCGTAGGAATGATAAAGCCTGATGTGACCCCGTTCATGAGCGAGTATGGCGGCATTCTGTGCCTCATAGTCGCTGCGATTCATCACGATATAGCGCATCCAACTGAAGGGGGCCACCTCGGCGTTACCGGTCACACAGAGGGTGATGCCATCAGGGAGTTGGTGCTGTTCGCAATGCTTGATGAGCGACATGACTTTGAATACTGACCAGAGGGTATGGACTGCGACAGCCACCACACCTATTATATAAAGGATAGGTAGCACGGTTTGCCACAGGGGCGTCGTCTCTTCTGCCACTACCTGCATTTGGACATCTCCCACTTCGACAGCAGGTGAACCCTGAAGGGTCACTGTCTCATGTATCGTGATGACACAAAGGGGCAACACGAACGAGGCTACAGCAGTGAGCAGCAACACGATACGGTTGACACGATGGAAGGTCTCGCGAGAGAGCATCAGTCGGTAGAACATATAGAACACGATGATGAGTACCGCCACCTTGAGGTCGTATAGCAGAAAGTCGGTCATATTCGTCTTTAGGATTGTTGGGTTTCTATTTCATTGATGAGTTCGCGCAATTCGTCAACGCTGATTTTCTCTTCCTTGACAAACGAGGAGACAGCAGAGAGATAGGAATCACCAAAGTAGTTCTTGATGATGCCGGCAATCGACTTGCGCCCGTATTCATCTTCGGAGATGATGGGGAAGTACTGATAGGTGTTGCCAAACTGCTTATGATCCAGGAATCCTTCGCGCTCCAGAATACGCACAATGGTAGAGAGCGTATTGAAGTGAGGGCGAGGCTCATCGTAATGCTCCTGTAACTCGCGAACGAACATGGGACCGTACTTCCAGTAGAGGTCCATGATTTCCTTTTCCTTGTTAGTCAGTTTCTTCATATATTCCTTACTTTTTATGGGTTAAAAACTCCATTGTTTTGCGTCAAATATCAATATCTGACGCAAAGTAACTAAAAGTTTTCGTTATATACAACTAAAACGTTTAGTTTTTAAAAGATTTTAAATAGTTTATTTAGTTATTAACAGCCCACACGTCAGCGAAATAAAAAGGTGTAGACCATGCTACCGATGAGAGAGACGACGAAAAGGGTCACGATGAAGACTACGGCGAATAAAAGCATAGCCAGAAGGAATCTGAACAATGTACTGAGATAGCCGTAGCCCGACAGTTGCTTGATGGGGATGACAGTCAGCAGATAACAGAACATGTCGAGGTAGAAAGTCAGACAGAGGAAATTGGAGATGATGGAGACAAGTTCGACCATATTCATCGAATAGACCACTGCCACGAAGAATTCTGAATAGGTGATGTTCGGATAGGCGGGGCCTTTGCGGAAGAAGAAGTATAGCGGTACTGACAACAGTAGGAGAAACAGCATGGTGACGAGACTGATATGCCTCATCGTCCAATCATAAGCCTTGTTGGAATACTGTTTACTGCTTTCTTCTATCTTCTTGTTGAGTTCCTCGCGCTGTTGTTCTTTCGCTTTCTCAGCGGCACTCATCTTTTGCAGTTTGCTGGTTTCAACAGTGTTGACGCTGTCCTGTTCAGCAAAAGCATCGTCAAGACCTGCTAAGAACAATTCTTGGGATTTCTCCAACCGATTTTCCATCCTGATATTGAAACCTGTAGCCACCAGCAGCGACAAGGCTATGAGCAGGAAGAACATCTTGAACGGTGGGAAGTATGCCATCTGCATGCCCTGCAAATAGTCGCGTATCATATAGCCTGGACGAAGCAGCAGGTCGCGTAGCGTGCGGAACATGCTGCGATTACCTAATCCCCAGACATCAAGAAAGAGGAGGAACGCTTTCTTGAAAGAATAGTGGCCGACGAGGGCAGACTGTCCGCAACGGGGACAGTAATTGCCTTCATAGTGGGTACCGCAGGTAGCACATTGGTGTGATTCGTTCGACATCGGTGCCACTTGATATGGTTGCTGCTGCCACTCTCTGAACAAACGATATTTTTCCTTTATTCGTCGTAATAGGGTTTTCATAAGGCTAAATAGATTTAGAAAGGATAGCCAATAGCGAAGTGGAGGGTCTGGTTCCTCTTAAAGCCATCGATATTGAAGAAACCTGACTTTCCTGTCTCATAGGGAACATGCAGACCAATTCCCCAGTCGAGACGGAGAATAAGGAAGTCAAGGTCGTAACGCAGTCCGATACCAGTACCAACGGCAAGGTCACGAAGACAGTTCTTGAAACGGAAACGTCCCTTAGAGGAAATATCCTTTGAGCCATCAGCAGTTTTCAGACTATTAGAGGAATTCCAAACATTTCCTGCATCCAAGAAGATGGCGCCATGAAGATTGCCGAAGAGTTGACGACGATACTCCAGATTTGCCACAAACTTAATACTACCATTACGCATCAGATAGTCTACCGCCCTGTCACCAAAGGACTCAATGCTGCCAGGACCTACCCCACGGACAGAGAACGCACGGATGCTGTTGGCACCTCCGACGTAGAACATCTCGGAATTAGGGACAGCATCTGAATTGCCAAAAATCCAGATATATCCTGCATTGACATGCCCCACCAACTGCGACGTACTATTAAGATTCCATGTCTTGGTAAAATCGGTCTCGATCTTCACGAACTGGGAATAGGGATTCTTAAACAGTGGTTTGTTCTTCTCATTCCATTTCTTCCCACCTATCATATACCCCAATGACAATAGGTTGCCCGACTCAGCAATAGTTGTCTCCCATCGGATAGGATGCAACTTTCCCACAGGACTGGTATAGGTATAGGTATAACGCATCTCTGGAATAAAATAGTCCTGCATCGTGGCTGCGAGATAGGGATTCTTCTTCACCAGACTGTCGTATGCCTCTGTATGACTGTTCATAAACTGATACTTGACGGTGAAAGGCGAGAACTCATGACGACTCTGTGCTGAAGTCTGCCACTTATAGGTCCACTCTCCACTCACCACATGCATCTTATAGTAACTGGGGCGATAGATGATATCAGCAGACAACTTGGCGAGGGTAACAGGTGTGGAGTAGAAACGCTTACGGCGGATGCGATGTCCGTTTTTGTCGCGGCGCACCCGATTACCACCAAAGAAAGGGGCAATGATACGGGGAAACTCGATACTGGCATCAGCACCATACTCATAGTTATTCATCGACGAACCGCCACTGGTCGCCCACTCATAAGAGCCGTGGAGGTTGATATCTATCTTCTCACCACCACGGAAGGCGTTACGACGGGTGACACCCAGTTTCAACTCTGGTCCTACTCGTCCGATAGTACGCGCATTGAAATTGGTCTCGATATAAAAGTCCCATGGCTTGTCGAACACACAGTTAAGTGTCAGGTCCAGCGTATCACATGTAGCCGTTGTATCACGAGGTGTAAACACGAAATTGGTAGACGAGAAGAGTCCCATAGCATTGAGTTTGTTTATCGACTGCACATAGTTGTCATAACTATACAGTTGACGAGGACGCAGTTTCATATCTGCCATCAGCACACGAGCACGGATAGGTGTTTTCTTGCCAGAGAAGCGAACGGTGAAATAACGACGGTGAAGTGAGTCAGTCAGTTGCTCCATAAACGTCTTACGCATATTGATGTTCACCCGACCGATATACCATTTATGGAGTGCCTGCTCCGGGACATCCTTTGCCAGTTGGAAACGCAACTGAACCTTGCCGTCTACGGCAATCGTGTCAGCAAGATAGGAGGCATATCCTGATTGATAATAGTAGAAGCCATTGTTACGTAGCAACAGGTTCACACGACTGCGTTCCGCATCCAGATTAGACACGACGAAAGGATCGCCCTTATGGATTTTCGCCTCGTCCAAAGTGGTTTTTATCAAACTGTCTGCCGCTGCCGGGAATCCGAAATAGCCGACACTGTCAAGATAGTAGAGACGACCAGGGTTCACCGTATAGCCTATCTTCGCTGTCTTGGGATTCTTCTGCGGTACCACCTCATAGTCTACCTGTCCGTTAAAGTACCCATGGTTACGCAATACCGAGCGTGCCACAGAAGAGCGTAGTTCTGGATTCACCCATGACATCAGCACCGGCTGTTTGCCGAAAGTCTTGGTCATCCATTTGGCAAAGCCCGAGTCTTTTCCACTATAGTGATTCCATACTGACAAACCGAAAGAGAAGGGCATACGATGATAACTGCTACCGAAAATAGCACCATTAGGTGCTGTGGCAAGGGCAGCATCTACTTCCTCCTGTGTCTGGATGAAGTTATCATTTGCCTCATAATTCTCATAGGCTATCTTCGTCAGTCCCGTGAAGAGTTTGTCATCCTCTGGGATATTCTTCGTCATTGAACAAGAGGAGAGCAGTACACCTATTATGATATATAGAACACTATTTCTTTTCATTGCTTTCAGTTTTTAGGGAGTCGGTGGGAGTGCTCAGGTGATTCTGATTACTCGGATTATTCGGAGTACTCGGAGTGTTCTGATTATTCAGGATTCTCTGAGGACGCAGGTTCTGCTCCTTGAAACGGAAGATATCCCAGAAGGTCTGCAGTGAACGGCGCCATGTAAAGCCAGCGCCATATTTCTGTGTGTAACCGTCCAACCAGTCGTAACTGTTGTTCTGGTAATACAGCGTGATAAACTTATTCGCTGTCTGGTCAAGACGGTATTCGAGTGACACATTATCGAAGAACGAGTTATTACGCTGCTGTAACTCCGCACCTGTCGACACCTTACCGCCAACGGCGATTTTCAGGCGATTGTTCATAAACCGCTTGGCAAACTTAAACGAGTAGTCGGTATGCATCGACCCGGAAGCATCCGTCGAGTTATCCATACCAAACGAAAGGTCAAGGGTGCGCAGGGCATTACCCGTAATCTGACTAATCTCTGAGTTCAAGAACGAACTGAGTGCAGAGTTCATCGAGAAGGCTCCTGTGTTGCCATCGGCAAGATACATACCCGTGGTAAGCATCGTCACGGCTAACTTACCACGCTGCTCTACACCCATTGCCTGTAACTCACTATGCAACTGCATGTCCTCCGGGGCATCCAGTGTGAACTCCAGTCCCATATCTTTTAATGTCTTGGAGATAACCACGCCACAGTCAAACTCGACACTCCGTCCTACCCCACTGCTATTAGACACAGTGGCACGCGTACGCTCGGTCGCCGTGATATTCAGGGTAGGATTCATCGGTTCCCCCGTAAACTCAATATAGGAGCCATCTTGTATGGTGAAGGTCTTCAACGGAATGATAGGCAACGAGTATTTCATCTCTCCGTTCGACAAGGTATATCGTCCACGTAGTTGCAGATTATCAGCAGGAGTATAAATCATGCGCAATGTACCGCCTCCCATCAGGTCGACATAGTTGGAATGGTCGGTATTCAGATACGCCATGATATGGGCACCTTTCGATACATCTACCGTCATATCCATACTAAAACCATCCAGTTGAGGGCGCTCCACGACGACTTGTGTCGTATCACTAAAGTCGGTGAACTTAACAAGTTCCTCCAACTGGTTATCTGTAGAAAGTGGAGTGTCACGCAGCACATAACTCATATCCGTAGAGCCTAACACATTCAGTCTGCCTCGCATATTCAGGTTATCTAATGTACCCTGCATCCTACCGTACAAGTCTACAAAAGCCTTTCCATAGGCGATACTATTGGGATTCTCTTTCTCACCAATCACCTGGAAATCCTTGGCACGCATACGGAGGTCAACTAAGATACGGTCAAGGTCACTGAAATTGATACTGCCCATCAACGTCAGAGGGTTCTCATTATAGGCATAAAGGGAGAAATTCTCTAACATCAGATTGGAACCGACGATACGCACTGGGTCATTGTCAAAACGCATACGCATACCATAAGGAACACTGACGAGATAGGAGGAGTCAAGGTACACCTCACCATCCACCTGTGGAGTCTTCAAAGCACCCTTGATAGTCAACTCACCTTCACTATAGCCTTCCAAGCCGACTATCTGGTCAGGAACGAAACCATTGACAATCTCCAAAGGGAAACGTATCAACTGTAACTTAGCGTCAAGAGCACCCTCGCCCTCATTAAAATAGGTTCCGTTCAACAAACCGATTTCCTTATCATCTCTCAACAGGCGAGCCTCCACGGCATGGGCATCATCCTCTTTCTGGAGATATACCAACTCGGTGCTCACATTACCTATCGGACTCTTCTCGTAGGTCATGTTCCGTACGGACATATCACTGACCATCGAGAAACGACCCGTCTCATGCTGCACCACATGGTAGTCACCATCTAGTAATCCTGTCATACGAGGAACATACGGAAGGACTGAGGTAATCTCACCTAAGTCGAAACGGTTCAAACTAACCGTGATATCTTGTAGAGCATTGGGATCACTCTCCTCGGAATAGATCTTCACACCCGTACCATCATCGGCTATCAGGTCAATTTTTGCCTTCACTTTATGGTCACCACCCAAGAACACGAAATTATCTTGGTTTAGTGCAAACTCCTTATAACCTAATGTCGGACGATCAGGCACCAGATGCACATGAATACCACTGTCGACCATCTCCGCCTTTGCACCAATACGGGCACCCAACTTATTAGCGGAGTCGTAATAGCGGACACCCATCGTGGCACCACGCTCTTGCAACACACCATCGAAGAGGGCATTAAAGACAAATTGCGGATTTTGCTTGTTGTTACGTATCTGTCCTCCAAAACTCAGATGCTCTTTTCGCTGGGTCAGTCGAAAATTAATAGTGTCCAAACGAGTTCCGTCATAGACAAGGGAATGGATATAGCCATTACCATTGACTCCTGTCTCGGGGGAGGTCGTCATGTCGAGAAGTAAATCCTTGAAGTCGATATTCCGTCCACTCTTCAAGAGGGTGGCTATTGGATTGTCTTTCTTGCTCTCCACATGTAGTTTCATCATGGGAAGCAGTCTGCGTAACGCCGGCTGATCGATAATTTTCTTATCATACTGTGCCATGGCTGAGTCGGTGAACGTTGTCAACTGTTTCATCAACCGCTCATAATGTCCGCTACCATCTACCTTCACGATAAAGTCACCACTCTGAATACGAGCATAGGTGGTATCTGAACGGAGGTTGACTAATAGCCCCAAGTCCTCTGGACGATATACCTTGGCGGAGTCTCGGATTGTCAGGTCGGTGAAGAAACCGCTGGCATAATGAGTCTTGCTCAGGTCGGAACTGACATCCACATGACCACAGAGTGCGATAGTTAAGGGCTTGTCAACCAAACGTAGACGGTAGAGGTCTAACTGAGCCATGTCTGCAGTGATAGTACCATCTAACTTCTTATTCATCAGGGCATCCAAGGCTATCGTACCATTGAGCAACTGGTTGTTACCCGTCACATTAGCATGCGCACGACCATTCTTGATATCCGCTGTTGCCAACATATTACTCAGGTTATAAGACCCGTATCTCAACTGATGGATCTTCGCGTCAGCCTGCAACGTAGTACGGGGCGAGAAGAAGTCTGTACCCTGTCCTTTCGCCACGATCTCTGCCGAGACGGTATAGATAGAGTCTCTGGGCATGAAATGATGGATGTTCAAGTCACGGATATCGAGTTTTGCGTCATACCGCATGGCATCGGCATTGAAATTACCTTTTGCCTTCAGCATACCCTTACCCTCACGCATCACGACATCCGCAAAATACTGAGCACCATCTGCCCTGACAAGTCCCTCTGCGGTAATACCACGAGGAATTCGGTAGTTACGCTGCATGTCCTTGGACAGCATACCAGTCAAAAACCCCAAGTCTTCTGTCCTTGCCTTGAAATCAACCTTGGCACGTAAACGCTTAGGGTCTGTCAGATTAGCGGCGAAACCTGTAGCAGTAGCATGGAACGCGGTGGGCAAAGAGACATCCAGTCCATCGAACTCCATATAGTCCATATTGCCATTCACGGAGCCTTTCACATTCAACGGATAGTTGGGCCAATGCTGCTGGAACGACTGGGGCATACCCCCCATGAAGCGCATCAGGTCTTGCTTACCCAACTGGGCGTTCATTCGCATCCGCATCTTACCCGGCTCTATTTTGTCCATCAGGGAGAGGGGCATGTCCATCTCCACTTCCACATCTGAGTCAGGGGTCTTCAGGTGCAACTTTGGCAACTTAATCTTACCATTGTCCATTGCCAACTGTCCTGTCAGGTCGACCACCTGCAGACCGCTCTTCTCTTTCAACCGCACTGAACGCATGACTAACCGTGCCGTAGGGTCGTGATAGTAAACAGAGTCTACACCTATATCTATATGTGTCAAGTCGATATGGTTATAGTCAAGTCCTTCTATACGAGGCTCGTAGTTCTGGTCGTATTGCAGACTGCCGTTATTCCAATCTACAGAGGCTAACTGGTAGGTCTGCGTACCAAGGTCGAAATCTCCCTCTTTGGCAAGTAACCGTCCGAAATGTGCCTTTACACTCATCGTGTCACCTGGCATGTGGAGTGCAACGTCTGAGCGTATTATCCGCAGACTGTCCGCAAAGATTCTCCAACGGTTATCGGAAGTCGTCGTATCCTCTGGGACACTATCATTCAGGGCGACATCAATTTTCGCTTCCTCTAATCGGGCACCATTTACCTCCACGGTCTGTTTATCTAAATCAATACCCTTACTCGACAATGCGAGTCGTTTAAACTGTCCTTTCACACGTGCGGCATCCACAAACTGAACGGTATTGAACTTAGCATTGTTGACTTCCAACTCGTTGATAATAACCTTGTTTTTCAATAATGGCATCAACTGCACATCCACCACCATCCGCTCCACATCGGCTATGGTGTCTGGCTGCTGGATAACGTGAAAGCCGTCTATTCCCAAGTCAAGAGGGAAAGAAAGGTCCACATGGTCAACCATTATCTGCATCCCGGTTTTCTCCGACGCAATCGCAGCCACTTTATCCACCATCCAGTTTTGTACAGGAGGGAAATAAAGCAGCATCGTCAGAACCAGAAAAAGCAGAATGGGACTCAACAGAATACCCAGGATCCACCAGAACGCTCTCTTCATGTGCTATAACTTTGCAAAATCTGTTGCAAAGTAAGTAAAAATATCGGAATTACGAAACTATTTAACCATAAATTTGATGTTTTGCCATAGATTATCCTCAGGTAATGGCGACTCTACGACTATCTTTTCCTTAGAAACAGGATGCACGAACTCAATACGACGGGCCAACAAGGAAATACCACCATCTGGGTTACTACGCTTGGCACCATACTTCAGGTCACCCTTAATAGGGCAATCAATGGTAGACAACTGACAGCGTATCTGGTGATGACGACCAGTCAACAGATTAATCTCCAACAGATAATAATGATCTGACTGCCCTATCAAACGGTAATGTAACAGACATTTCTTAGAACCAGGCACCTCATGGTAATAGGCGTAACTCTTGTTCTGCTTCTCATTCCGCACCATCCAATGTTCCAAGGTCGCCTCGTCCTCTTCAGGCTTCTCCTGAACCAATGCCCAATAGGTCTTATGTATCTCACCATTCCTGAACATATCATTCAGACGACGTAATGCCTTTGAAGTACGTGCAAACATCACCAGTCCACTTACAGGACGGTCCAGACGATGCACCACCCCCAGAAACACAAGTCCCGGTTTGGCATATTTCTCTTTGATATATGCCTTCACCATCTCTACTAAGGGAGTATCACCAGTCTTATCTCCCTGTACAATCTCTCCACTCTCTTTATAGACAATGATAATATGGTTATCTTCGTAAAGTACCTTCATAACGAGTGCAAAGTTAATGACTTTATTTCAAAAAACAAAGAAGCCCCGCTATCTTTTTCGATAACAGGGCTTCTTATTAAAAGTGGCGGCCTCCTACTCTCCCGCATTGCATTGCAGTACCATCGGCGCAGGCGGGCTTAA